>Ga0065165_1001265_pt1 | contig 28580 bp, 22 predicted proteins | sample AraplaMF_Cvi_mMF_FD_63813 | JGI IMG/M metagenome (GOLD analysis project Ga0065165, IMG submission 63813) | Arabidopsis root microbial communities from the University of North Carolina, USA - plate scrape MF_Cvi_mMF (version 2) (version 3) | ecosystem: Host-associated > Plants > Roots >... | reverse complement strand
GATCCTCAGGTGTTTGTGGATTTGCATACTACGAACGGCACCTGGCATGGTTACTCGCTTACGTGGGCGCCGAGCTATCACTCTGCCGGCGAGAAGGCTCCTTATACGTATACGAACGATACGATGCTACGGTCGATCACGGAGACGGTGAAACAGAAGTACGGTTTGTTCTTTGGGCCGTTTGGCGACTTCGACGTGCGTGAAGGCTGGCCGGTTAAAAATTTCTATACGTATAATCACCATCCGCGCTATTTGGTGAACCAGTTCGGTCTTCGTAACCGGATGGCGATTCTGAGCGAGGCTTTTGCACACGAGCGTTTTTATCAGCGCATTCATTCTACGTATGCGTTTGTGTATGAGATTCTATCGTATACGAATACTCATGGAAAGACGATTGTGTCGATTAACAAGCAGGCTGAGGACGCGGCTATAAAGCTGGTTACTGAGCAGGCGGGTAAGGCGCGCAAGGGTGTTCGATTCAAGATGGTATCGCAGGAGAAGTTGCAGCATTTCCGGACGTACGATTATGTGAATACGGCGAAGGCAGATGGTAAGCCGGAGTGGTTGCGCATGGGGCGTATTACGACGTATGACGATGTGAATTACTTTGGCGCGTTTGAAGCTACGCAAGAGAGTACGGTGCCTCGCGGTTATGTCATACCGGCGAAGTACGCGGTTATTGCTGAGCATTTACGCAAGCTGGGTGTGACGGTGCAGCAGCTTACGGGTTCAAAGAAGTTTACGGGCGAGTTGTTCCGGGCGGAGAAGCTGGAGCATGCGTCGCGGAAGTTTGAGGGACATTTTATGAGTACGGTTACCGGAAATTTTATACCTGCAACGCAGGGTTTTAAAAAGGGCGATTATTATGTGGATATGGCCCAACCGCTGGCAAATCTGATTTTTTATGTGTTGGAGCCACAATCGGACGATGGTCTTGTGACGTGGAATTTCTTCGATCTGTATTTCGAACAGGCCGGTATCAACAACCATTCTGTGGATTATCCCGTTTTTAAATACTTCAAGTAACGCTATAAAGACATGAACAAATCACACGAGATCGATTATCAGATTAAAGGCGAGAGCATACAAATTGTAGAAGTAGAGCTGGACCCGATGGAGACGGTTATTGCGGAGGCGGGTGCCATGCTGTATATGGATGATGGTATTGCGTTTGAGTCGAAGATGGGCGATGGTTCGAATGCGAGCCAGGGTCTTTTCGATAAGTTGTTGTCGGTTGGTTCGCGCGTGCTTACGGGCGAGTCGTTGTTTATGACGCACTTTACAAACCGGGGTTCACGGCGTGCGAAGGTTGGTTTTTCGGCACCTTATCCGGGTACGATTATTCCGGTTGATCTGTCGCAGAGTCCGGGTAACGAGCTTATTGTACAGAAGGACGGCTTTTTGTGCGCGGCGTTTGGAACGAAGGTTTCGATTACGTTTAACAAGAAGCTGGGTTCGGGGCTCGTGGGTGGAGAAGGGTTTATATTGCAAAAGCTACAGGGCGATGGCCGCGCGTTTGTGCACGCCGGTGGTACAATTATCGAGCGGACGCTTAACAACGAGACATTGCGTGTAGACACGGGTTGTGTGGTTGCTTTCGAGTCGCAGATCGATTTTGATGTGCAGATGGCGGGAGGGTTACGGTCTATGATTTTTGGCGGTGAGGGTATGTTCCTGGCTACGCTGCGTGGTACGGGCAAGGTATGGTTGCAATCTATGCCTATTCGCAAGCTGGTGCAGGCGCTGGCGCCTTACGGCCGCAACAGTGGCAAGGAAGGCAGCTCGATCCTGGGCAGCCTGTTTGAAGATTAATATTGCCCGCTTTTTTCATTTCGCGGAATTCTGCGGCGCATGGGTGGTTTTAGATTACTATTTTAGAGTATTAAAGAATTACCCATGCGTCCTGTTAAAATCGGTCTTGTTCGCGAAGGCAAGGTTCCCCCTGATAAGCGTGTGCCCTTTACGCCACGGCAGGTAGCGGAAATCCAGCAACGTTTTCCGTATGTAACGGTAGTATGTCAGGCGAGTCCTGTGCGTTGTTTTACTGACGAAGAGTACCGGATGTTGGGTATTACGGTGCAGCCGGATATTTCGGACTGCGATATTCTGATGGGTATTAAAGAGGTTCCAATCGATACTTTGATACCGGACAAGACTTACCTGTTTTTTTCGCATACGATCAAGAAGCAGCCGCATAACCGCAAGTTGTTGCAAGCGGTTTTGAAGAATAACATTCGCCTGATCGACTACGAGGTGTTGCGCGATACGCTGGGCAACCGGCTGGTGGCCTTTGGCCGCTACGCGGGTATTGTGGGGGCTTATAACGGTTTGTGGGCTTATGGTGAACGCTACGGCGATTTTTCATTACGCCGCGCCAATGCTTGTTTTGATGTGAACGATCTGAAGCTTGAGTTGCGCAAGGTTAAGCTTAAGCCTATCCGTATTATACTGACGGGTGGCGGGCGTGTGGGCCGCGGTGCGATGGAGACGTTGGATAGCGCGGGTATACGCAAGGTGAGTCCGGACGATTTTCTGAAGCGTGAATTTTCTGAGCCTGTATATGTGCAGTTGGGTAGCGAGGATTATCATTCGCGCCGTAGCGGTGGCGCTTTTAACCGGGAGGAGTTTCATGAGCACCCGGACCGTTATACATCCCGGTTTCTGACGTTTGCGCATCGCTGCGATATGCTGATGGCGGGGGCATACTGGAATCCCAAAGCGCCGGTGCTGTTTACCGAGGCGGATATGCGCAACCCGGATTTCCGGATCAAGATTATAGCGGATATAACGTGCGATATTGACGGCTCGGTGCCCAGCACGAAGCAGGCGAGTTCGATTGCCGACCCGTTGTATGATTACGATCCTGTTTCGGCAACGGTGAAGCCGGCATTGTCTGACGAGAGACACGTTACGGTTATGGCGGTTGATAATCTGCCGTGTGAGTTGCCGCGAAGTGCTTCGGAGGAGTTTGGACATGACCTTATAGACCGCATTCTCAAGCCGTTACTGCTGGAGGATAGTGCCCGGACGATTGCCCGTGGCACAATTGTGGATGGCGGCAAGCTTACTTCCGAATTTGCCTATTTGCAGGATTATGCCGACGGCCTTTGATAATGACGGTGAAAGCGCCGTCATTTGTTTTGTGAAGTTATTATTAACGCCGGTCTATGCAGAGTATATTATTGGTTGAAGACGATATTCATATTGCTGCCGATGTGCGCACGCGGCTTACCGATGAAGGATTTGCGGTGGAGGTAGTGTATGACGGTTTGCTGGCCGAGAAGATTATTGGCCGTAAGGTATTTGACTGTATTGTACTGGATGTGAATATACCCGGCAAGAACGGTTATGAGGTATGTTCTTCTGCCCGGCGGCAGAGTGTGACTACTCCTATCCTGATGCTGACGGCGTTTGGCGAGGTGGAAGACAAGCTCCAGGGGTTCGAGAGTGGTGCGGACGATTATTTAACAAAGCCTTTCTATTTTAAAGAGTTGCTGGCCCGTATCCGGGCGTTGCTGAAACGCGGTGGCCAGCACAGTGACAAGAGCGAGCAGATACAGATCGACGATCTGCTGATCGATATAACGGCAAAACGTGTTACGCGTGCAGGGAATACGCTGAAGCTTACGGCACGCGAGTTCGAGATCCTGGTGTTCCTGGCATCGGCGAAGGGCAATGTTGTTTCGAAGAAGGATCTGATCCAGAAAATATGGGGTACGTCGGTTGAAGTGAATACCAATACGATCGAGGTGTTTATTAATTCGATCCGTAATAAGGTGGACAAGCAGTACCCGGTAAAGTTATTGCATACACGACCGGGCTTTGGCTACTACTTAAAAGTAATACGCGATGAGGCTTAGGAATAAGATCATTATTTCTTTTTCGATTGCTTTTACGGTGGTGCTGGGTGTGGCGCTGACGAGCGTGTATTTCTTTATTTCGATAAACCGGGAGGAGGAGTTTTTACAGCGTTTGAAGGACCGGACGACAAGTACGTTCCGGCTGTTGCTGCACGTAAAGGAGATAGACCATAACCTGTTACAGGTGGTTGACCGGAATACGATCAATACGTTGTATGACGAGAAGATTTTGATGTTCGATTCTACGGGACACAATATTTATAGCAGTGTTGACGATACGAAGATTCTGTTCCCCCTGGAGATTATCAATCAGCTGAAGCAGGGGGAAGACGAATTGTTTTATCGCGAGGGTGACTACGAGGTTTATGCGCATAGTATTACCGATAACGGGCACACGTTCTACGCGATGGGTAAGGCATACGATAAGTATGGCGAAAGTGAACTGAGTTATATGGCGTGGGCGCTCTTTGCGATCTTTATTGTGGTGCTGGTGCTGGTGGTGTCGATTTCTTATTTTCTATCGAAGCAGATTACGGAGCCGATCGATAAGCTTACGGCCGAGGTGAACAGCCGTAATATCGATAACCTGGCGCGGATAGAGGTTCCTGCCACACGCGACGAGATTACGCTACTGGCCGCGGGCTTTAACGAGATGCTGGCCCGTGTGGAGCAGTCGTATGTGTATCAAAAGAATTTTATTCAGCATATGTCGCACGAGCTGAAGACGCCTATCGCGGTGCTTATCTCCAATATTGAACGGGCGCTTACGGATTATGACGCGGATGCCTGGCGAAACAGTTTCGAGTTTCAGCGTAACGGGTTGATGCAGATGGCGTCGGTGGTGAATACGCTTCTCGATATTTCGCGTTATGAAACGAACCCGGACCAGGTGAATGTGCAGGCGGTGCGGATCGACGAGCTGATCTTTGAGTGTTTCGAGAGTTTACAGCTTGTATATCCGGACGCACGTTTTATGCTGGCGATACAGGATGGCTTTGAAGATACGGAAGAGCTGGCGATACCGGGTAACGAACGGATGTTACACATTGCGTTGTTCAACCTGGTTAAAAACGCGGCGGACTATTCGGATGATCAGCATGTGACGGTAGATATTCTGAAATCGGGCAATAGCCTGATCGTTGAGATTCGAAATAATGGTGCAACGCTGTCAGAGTCTGACCAGGACCGGTTGTTTGAGCATTTCTTTCGCGGTTCCAACAGTCGTGTTAAAACGGGTATTGGTTTAGGATTAGTTCTTTCTAACAAGATTATACAATTGCATAAGGGTAGTCTTACGTATTCTATTTCGGCCGCCGGTAAGAATCTGTTTACGGTAATTTTACAACGGCCTTAAGGTATTCTTTATCGATCTTAAGGTGTCCTTAAGGCGCGGAATTTGAAATTTCGGGTATGAAAAATATACCCCTGGCAGTCGCCTTGTTTTTTCTATCCGTGGTGGCAGACGCTCAATCGAGCTTATCCGTTACGTTGGCCCAGACGGATAGTATTTTTTTGAAACGCAATCTTATGTTGCTGGCGCAACAGTATGCGCTGGATGCCCAGGAGGCGCTTGTTATTCAGGCGCGGGCCTACCCCAACCCTACGTTTACCGCGGATGTGAATGCGATAGATCCGCAAAACGATAAGGTTTTTCATGTGGGCCGTACTGGTCAGAAGGTATTTTCAGTGGAGCAACTTATTCTGCTCGGCGGCAAACGGCGTGCGGAGATAAACATAGCCAAACAGAATCGTAAGATTGCGGCGCTTGAGCTGGACGATCTGCTGCGCAGCCTTCGCCTGCAGCTTCACAGCAGTTTTTTTTCGTTGTATCAGCAGCGCGTCGTTCTGGAGAAGTATAACCGCCAATTACAGGTATTGGATACGTTGATTGCATCGTACGATGTGCAGGCCCGGCGTGGTAACCTGCCGTTGAAGGATGTGATTCGTTTGAAGTCGGTATATCTCAAGATCAATAACGAGCGGAGTACGCTTGCTACGGAGCATTTTGAGGAGCAACGCCGCATCCAGGTGTTGTTGCAGGGCGGTGAGGTTATTGTGCCGCAGATAAACGGATCGTTGTTCGATGCTTTTAACCGGTTGCCGTCGTATGAGGTTTTGCGCGATTCGGCGTCTCAACACCGGCCTGATTTAAAAATTGCATACGAGGAGACGGCGCTGAGTCTGTTGAATGTTCGCTTACAAAAACGTAATGCTATACCGGACATCGCGCTTAACGGTTCGTACGATCAGCGTGGTGGCGCGTTTAACGATCAGGTGAATGTGGGTATCAGTGTGCCGCTTCCGTTGTGGAACAGAAATCGTGGTAATATCAAGGCGGCGGAGTATCAAAATAAGTCGAGCGAGCTGTTTCAGCAGCAGAAGAAGTTAGAAGTGGAAACGGATGTGCAGGCGGCGTGGCAGAATATGAATATGAGCCTGGGTGAGTATGCCAAGGTGAAACGTTATTACAGTGATGATTTCGAGTTGGTATTCAAAGGGATCAACGACAATTTTCAAAAGCATAATATTTCCATTCTGGAGTTTGTAGACTTTTTCGAGTCTTACAATGAGTCGCTTGCGGAGTATGAGCGGGTTCGGAATCACCTGGCTACGTCGGCGCTCCAGATCAATTACGTGACGGCTACACAGGTTTATTAATACACATTGCATAGTACCTCACTTTAAAACTAACCTTAACGATGAAAAGAATATTGATGATCCGCTTAACGCTGCTGGCTTTCGGTGGTTTGTTTTTGTCGGGCTGCTTTAAGAAGGAAATACAGAGCGACACAGGGGTGGCGTTTTCCATGAGCGATACGATGCTTGCGCGTTGTACGTTCGATACGGTGCGTATGCAGGATGTAAAGGACGAGCTGAAGCTGTTTGGTAAGGTTACTGCGGACAACAGCCGGCAGACACACATTTACCCGATTATGAGTGGTGATGTTGTTTCGATACCGGTTGAGCTCGGCGACTATGTGAAGCAGGGGCAGGTGCTGGCTACGGTGCGCAGCAGCGAGGTGGCGGATTTTCAGCGGCAGTTGCTGGATGCGCGGGCTGACCTGGCGATGGCAGAGAAGAATTTGCAGGTGTCGCGCGAGTTATATGCAGGCAAGATCAATTCCGAAAAGGATGTTACGGCAGCCGAGAAGGAGTTGGAGAAGTCGAAGGCCGAGCTGAGCCGCATTAACGAGGTCTACAATATATATCACCTGAAGGACGGTTCTATTTATAATATCACCGCGCCGATCAGTGGGTTTATTATCCATAAGGATATTACTCAGAACGAGCAGTTGCGCAGCGATAAGTCGGACGTTATTTTCTCGATTGCGCAGATTGACGAGGTATGGGTACTGGCGAATGTCAATGAGTCGTATATATCTCGCGTGGAGACCGGTTATGAGGCGGAGGTGCGGACGATAAGTTATCCGGATAAGGTTTTTAAGGGTAAGGTTGATCGTATTTTCAACGTGATCGATCCGGATACGAAGGCTATGAAGATTCTGGTGAAGATCCGTAATCAGGAGTTGTTGCTGAAGCCAGAGATGAACGCGACGGTTACGCTGAAGTATTCGGAGCATCGTGAGCTTATTGCAGTACCATCGTCGGCAGTAATCTTCGATAAGAGCAAGAACTGGGTTATGGTGTTTCGCGATCGCCATACGATCAATACACGGCAGATCGAGGTGTATCGTCAGTTAGGAGATGTCACGTATGTTTCTGTCGGGCTGAAGGATGGTGAGCGTGTGATCTCGAAGAATGGCCTGATGATCTACGATGCTTTAAACGATTAACCGGAGGACGCTTCGCATGAATAAGTTCATTAAAAACATTGTAGCTTTTTCGTTAAAGAACAAGCTGTTTACGTTCTTCTGGGTTTCGCTGATTGTTGTTGCCGGTGTTATCAGTTACATGAATATACCGATCGAGGCGTTTCCGGACGTTACGAATACGCAGATCATTATTGTAACGGAGTGGAACGGCCGCAGCGCGGAGGAGGTTGAACGCTTTGTTACGACGCCGATAGAGATTTCGATGAACTCTGTACAACGCAAGACGAATGTACGGAGTATCACGATGTTCGGTTTGTCGGTTATCAAGATAATTTTTGAGGATGATGTGGACGACTTTTTTGCGCGACAACAGGTGAACAACCAACTGCGGAATGTTAAGCTGCCCGACGAGGTTGAGCCTGATGTGCAGCCTCCGTATGGTCCGACGGGTGAGATCTACCGCTATATTCTGAAGAGCGACAGCCGCGATACACGCGATCTTTTAACGATTCAAAACTGGGTAATCGATCGCCAGATCCGTGCGGTGCCGGGTATTGCAGACGTTGTGGCGTTCGGCGGGCAGGAGAAGATCTATGAGATTTCGGCGGATCCGATCAAGCTTCAGAAGTACGACCTTACACCGTTGGAGCTTTACGAGGCAGTGTCGAAAGCCAACCTGAATGTGGGTGGCGATGTTATTGAGAAGAACGGACAGGCATATGTTGTTCGTGGTGTTGGTTTGCTGGCTTCGGTGGGCGATATCGAGAATACGATCGTGGATTCGTATAACGGTAACCCTATTCTTGTTCGTAATGTGGCGACGGTGCTGGAGTCCAGCGCACCACGTGTAGGGCAGGTGGGTTTGAATACGAACGACGATGTTGTTGAGGGTATTGTGGTGATGCGTAAGGGCGAGAACCCCAGCGAGATTCTGGCACGGTTAAAGACGAAGATCAATGAGCTGAACAACGGTGTGTTGCCTGCCGATGTGAAGATGGAGGTGTTTTACGATCGTGATAACCTGATGACGTACTGTACGCGTACGGTGATGCATAACCTGTTTGAGGGGATTATTTTTGTGACGGTTATTGTATTCATTTTTATGGCCGACTGGCGCACGACGCTGGTCGTATCGATCATTATTCCGCTGGCGTTGTTGTTTGCGTTTCTATGTTTGAAGCTTAAGGGGATGAGCGCGAACCTGCTTTCGCTGGGTGCGGTGGACTTCGGTATTATTATAGACGGTGCGGTGGTTATGGTGGAGGGGTTGTTTGTGTCGCTGGATCACCTGGCGCACAAGCGCGGTATGGAGCAATACAACCGCCTTTCGAAACTCGGTTTGATTAAAAAAACGGGCGCAGAGCTTGGTAAGGCGGTGTTCTTCTCGAAGCTTATTATTATATCGGCGCTGTTACCGATCTTCTCTTTCCAGAAGGTGGAGGGTAAGATGTTTTCGCCGTTGGCCTATACGTTGGGCTTTGCGTTACTGGGTGCGCTGATTTTTACGCTTACGTTGGTACCGGTACTGGTGTCGATCTTGTTGCGTAAGAATGTATCGGAGAAGAACAATCCGTTTGTGAATTTCTTTAATCGTATTGTAGCGCGTGGTTTCGCCGTGACGTTCCGGTATAAGCGACTAAGTTTCTGGATTTCGATTATTGTGCTTGGTCTATCGTTATTCTCTACGAAGTGGCTGGGTACGGAGTTCCTGCCGCAGTTGAACGAAGGCGCGTTGTGGGTCGAGGCAAAGTTGCCGATGAGTTCGTCGCTTAACGAGACGATCAAGACGGTGGCGGTGTTGCGGAAGGAGCTTATGGCGTTTCCGGAGGTTAACGGTGTGCTCTCGCAAACGGGCCGCAGTAATGATGGTACAGACCCGAGCGGATTCTATTATGTGCAGATGCAGGTTAACCTTAAGCCGAAGGAGGAGTGGAAGCGCAAGCTTACGATGGACGGTTTAGTGGATGAGATGGATAAGCGCCTGAAGAATTATCAGGGCATTGTATATAACTACTCGCAGCCGATTATCGATAATGTGGCCGAAGCCGTGGCAGGGATCAATGCCTCGAATGCGGTAAAGATCTATGGTGATGACCTGGATAAGCTGGACGAACTGGCAAACGAGGTTATCGCACAGATTGCCCATGTGGAAGGAATTAAGGATGTCGGTATTCTGCGTAATGTGGGTCAGCCGGAGATCAGCATTTTGCTGGACGAGGAGAAGATGGCGATGTATGGTGTACAGAAGGAGGATGCTCAGCGTCTCATAGAGATGGCTATTGGCGGTAAGACGGCTACTGAGAAGTATGAGGGTGAGCGGAAGTTCGATATACGTATTCGCTACCAGAAGGATTATCGTAAGGACGAGGATGATATTATGATGCTGATGGTGCCGACGCTGCGTGGTGGTAAGATTCCGATGAAGGAGATTGCCGCGATTCATAAAGCAACCGGTCCGGCGTTTATTTACCGTGATAATACAAAACGTTTTATTGGTGTGAAGTTCTCGGTGCGTGATCGCGATCTGGGTAGTACGATTGCCGATGCGCAGCGTCATGTTATCAAGAACGTGAAGCTGCCTGCGGGCTATTCCATTGGTTGGACGGGTGAGTTTGAAAACCAGGTGCGGGCTACGAGTCGTTTAGCCCAGGTTGTTCCAATCAGTCTGATTCTAATTTTTGTGTTGTTGTTTATTATGTTCGGCAATATTCAGGATGCGTCGCTTGTGCTTGCCAATGTTCCGTTTGCGTTGATTGGCGGTATTTGCGCGTTACACCTTACGGGGATGAACTTCGGTATTTCGGCCGGGGTAGGGTTTATTGCGCTGTTCGGGATTTGTATTCAGAACGGTGTGATTCTGATTTCCGAGTTTCACAATAATCTTAAGCAGCGTATGGAGCTGACGGCCTCGATTGTGGCGGCGGTGAAGGTGCGTACGCGACCTGTGGTGATGACGGCGCTTATGGCGGCTATCGGCCTCATGCCTGCTGCGTTATCGACGGGTATCGGTTCGGAGTCTCAGAAGCCGCTGGCGATCGTTATCATCGGGGGGCTGGTATCGGCAACTATCTTTACGTTGCTGGTGTTCCCGATCTTTTATTTCTGGGCGGTGCGCAAGAAGCATATATCGCTGTAGGGTTGTGGGTGTTGTGCCGGCAGGGTTGTACCTTTACGGGATGCTGCTTTATAATGTTACGATCGGTATAGACCGTGAGATAGAAAACGAATGGCTGGCGTGGATGAAAACGACACACATTCCGGCTATTCTGGCCACGGGTAAGTTTGTGGATTACAAGATGTACAAGATTCTGCACGACGAAGGGGAACCTACGATTTCGTATAGTGTTCAGTACTTTGCCCATACGGTGGCCGATGTTTCGGCTTACCTGGAACAGCACGAGCCGATGCTGGGCGAAGAGCTTCGGGTGCGTTACAGAGACCGGCACGTGGTATTTCGCACGTTGCTGGAAGAGGTTTAAGATAACAAGGCTGGCGTTCGGGGGTTACCCGGACGCCAGTATTTTTTTGATCTGCGCTGCTTCGAGGTTACAGTTGATCCATTCCTGTGAGAGGTTTGCGCCGTATTTGCGATAGAAGTTAATGGCAGGCTCATTCCAGTCGAGCACCTGCCACATCATGCCGGAGCAATTCTGGTCGAGGGCATGCTGCATGGTTCGGTCAAAGAGTAGTTTGCCTGCACCTTTGCCACGCTGTGCCTGGGTAACAATGATGTCTTCGAGGTAGAGGCGTTTCCCTTTCCAGGTGGAATAGCGCCAGTAGTATACGGAGATGCCTATGATCTGGCTCTGATATTCTGCTATGAAGAAACCGAAGACGGGCTCAGGTCCGAAGCAGTCGTTTTCCATGGCTTCAACGGTGTTGATTACTTCGTTTGGCGCACGTTCGTATTCGGCCAGCTCGCGTACGAGCTCGAATACCCGGGGCAGATCTTCTTTTCTGCCTTCGCGGATGGTTATGACTTGGCTCATGACCAAAAATAAAGGGAGGCAACGATTTTACGCTGCCTCCCTGAATTAATTTTTAATCTACCGAGACTACATATCTTTTTTAGCCAGTGGCGGTACAATGTTCATTGTGTACCAGGTGAAGGCATATTGATCGGCGGTTACATCGATGGCTTTGGAGAGGTTTGATGCTCCGTGGCCCGACTTGGTGTCGATGCGTATGAGTACGGGGTTATTGCCTGTGTGGTTCTCCTGCAGGGTGGCGGCAAACTTAAACGAGTGCGCGGGCACTACACGATCGTCGTGGTCGGCCGTGGTAACCAGCGTGGCAGGGTATGCCGTGTTGGGCTTAAGGGCATGTACGGGCGAGTATTTGTGGAGGTACTCAAACATTTCTTTCGAATCGTCGGCGGTGCCGTAGTCATACGCCCAACCTGCGCCGGCTGTGAATTTGTGATAACGGAGCATGTCCATTACACCTACCGCGGGCAGTGCCACTTTGGCCAGGTCAGGACGTTGTGCCATGGTTGCGCCTACGAGCAAGCCACCGTTTGAGCCGCCGGATATTGCCAGGTAGTCGCTCGATGTATATTTCTCTTTGATGAGGTATTCGCCTGCAGCAATGAAATCGTCGAATACATTCTGCTTTTTGAGCTTGGTGCCGGCGAGGTGCCATTTCTCACCGTACTCTCCGCCACCCCGTAGATTTGGTTGTGCGTAGATGCCACCATTTTCAAGCCATACGATCCGTCCGGTTGCAAAGCTGGGGGTCAGGCTTGCCGCGAAGCCGCCGTAGGCGTACAGCCATGTGGGGTTCTTGCCGTTGAGCTCAAGGCCTTTTTTATAGACGATAAACATGGGCACTTTTGTACCGTCTTTGCTGGTATAGAATACCTGTTTGGTTTCGTAGTCGTCGGGGTTGAAGTCTACTTTTGGTTTTTCGTAGAGGTCGGACTTACCCGAAGCAATGTTGTATTTGAAGATGGATGTGGGGTATGTGAACGAGGTGAAGGAGTAGTATATGTCTTTGTCTTCTGCCTTACCGCCGAAGCCGCCTGCTGAACCGATGGCCGGCAGTTGGATTTCGCGTTCAAGCTTGCCGTGGTAGTCGTACTGCTGTACGAGTGTGCTGGCATCTTTAAGATAGTTTACAAACATTTTCTTGCCGGCAGTGCTTACGCCTTGCAGGGCATTGGTGCTTTCGGCGATGATGTCTTTCCAGTGGTCGGGTGTAGGGTTGGCAATGTCTACTTCTACGATGCGATCGTTGGGCGCATTCAGGTTGGTCTGGATGATGAGGCGTGAGCCGTCGTTATCGATAATGTTGTGGTTGTTATCGAAGTTATTTACTACGGTTACGAGCTTGGCGTTGGGATTGCTGAGGTCTTGTACATACAGCTCGTTTCCGGTGGTGCTGGTCGATGCTGAGATGATGAGGAAGCGTTCGTCTTCGGTAAGGCCTGCGCCTACATAACGGCGGGGCTGTTTGTCGCCGCCAAACACGAGTGCGTCTGTTGCCTGTGGTGTACCGAGTTTATGGTAGAAGAGTTTGTGAACCTGAGTCTTTGACGATAGTTCACTGCCTTTGGGTTTGTCGTAGCTGCTATAGTAGAAGCCTTCGTCGCCTTTCCAGGCTATGCCGGTGAACTTGAGGTTGATGAGCGAATCTTCGAGCACTTTCTTATCGGCGGTGGTGATTACAACGGCCTTGCGCCAGTCTGAGCCACCTTCTGAGATGAGGTATGCGGCCTTATCGCCTTTTTTGTTGAAGAAGATTCCCGCGAGGGCTGTGGTGCCGTCTTTCGAGAATGTGTTGGGGTCGAGGAATACTTCGGGTGTTCCGGTTTCTCCTTTTTTGCGGTATAGTACGCTTTGGTTTTGGAGGCCGTCGTTTTTGTAGAAGTAGTAGTATTCGCCTTCTTTAAAGGGAGCGCCGAGGCGTTCGTAGTTAAAGAGTTTTTCGAGTCGTTGGCGGATGGTTTTGCGGTAGGGTATTTTGTCGAGGAAGCCATTGGTTACTTCGTTTTGTGCGGTAACCCAATCGGCGGTTTCTTTCGATGTATCGTTTTCGAGCCAGCGGTATGGATCGTTAACCGTTGTACCAAAGAATGTTGAGGCAGAGTCTGCCTTGGCGGTGTGCGGATATTTCATGTTCGTTTTCTCCTCGTGTTTCGTCGAGCAGCCGGACGCAAAAATAGCGATGGCGGCTAGTGTAGCAATAGGGACAGGATTTGTAAGATTCATGAGATTATAATAGGATTAGGATTTGAGAATACAGATTAAGCGGGTTAAGATTAACATAGGAGTTAATCAAAAATAGTGGCGTTTAGGGGAGGAAGCAAGTTTTGTGTGGGCGGTTTGATGCTGTTGGGCAATGGGCCACGTCGGTCTGGAGAATAGAACATTTAGGTGGCATAAGTGTTATGCATTTTAGATTATATAAACGGGTACAACTATGGAAAGATCTATTGGTTTACGGATTGTGGCTACGGTGGGTTTTGTTGGTATGGTGGTAGTGAATGCGCTGGCGAACATATTGCCCATTAACGGATTGAATACAGGTGAGGTTTCAGCCTTGTATCCGAGTTTGTTTACACCGGCAGGCGTGACGTTTTCGATATGGTCGGTGATTTATGTGTTGCTGTTGGGGTTTGTGGTGTATGGTTGGGTGAAGCGTGGTGATTCGTTTGTGAGCTCGCTGCTGCCTTTTTTTATCGGGTCGTGTGTGTTGAATGTGAGTTGGATATTGGTGTGGCACTTTTTGCTGCCGGTGGTGTCGGTTTGTGTGATGGTGATGTTGTTGATTGTTGTGGTGCGGCTTTTTTTGAAGGTGCATGAGGTGGATGGGTTACATACCGGCTGGGAACAGGTTGTGGTGCTGTTGCCGTTTACGTTGTATGCGGCGTGGATTTGTGTGGCGACGATCGCGAATGTATCGGCGCTGCTGGTGTGGGCAGGGTGGGACGGCGGCTTTATGTCGACGGAGCACTGGACCGCGTTGATGATGGGTGTGGCCGCGTTGCTGGCGATACTGGTTACGTTGGAGTATAAGACGCCGGCGTTTGCACTGGTGGTTGTATGGGCGCTGTTTGGGATTTATTTACGGTGGAGGGATACGGAGTATATGATGATTGTGTATACGGCGGTGGCGTTTCAGATTTTGTTGGCGGGGGTTATTGTATATGTTATGCGGAGACGGGTGTTGGGTTGAAACAGCGCGAGGATGGAGCCCGCCGTCGCTGAGGCAGCTATCCCTCCTTCGCTAAAGCTATGGCGGGCGAAGGGCGGGTGCAACGTGAGAGCGAAGGAATACATGTTAAAAAATAGGCAGAAGGGGAGTTTTTTTATGGCTTGCGCTAAAGATTTGCGCCAGATACTAATCAGCTTTCGTTATCGAAGTATAGTTTGTAGTAGTGTTTGCCGATGGTTTCGTCGAAGCCTTTTTCGATGAGTTCGCTGCTGCCGTGGATGTAGACGTGAAAGTTTTTGTCGAGTTTGAGGATGCTTTTGAAGATGCGGGCTTGTTGCTTTACGGCTTGTACGGAGATCTGGAAGTTGTCGGCGGGATTGAGTTCGTTGTTGTCCATGAAGTCTTTGCCGAAGTTCCGGAATGATTCGATCCGGTCTGGTGTGCCTAATACTTCGGTTTCAAATTCTGCCTGGCTGAATTGCTCTTTTGATTTGAAGAAGTCTACCGAACGGTTGAGCAGATCGATTTGTTCGGCTTTGGATACGTTGAAGTCATGTTTGATTTGCTCGGCAGCATACTTCTGCGTGAGGTTCATGAAGTTTTGCGTATGGTGGAATTCATCGGCCACCGGGGTTACGTTTAGGAAGTCGTCTTTCCAGAACTGTGCGTCGGTCTTGGCGTTGTCTACCAGCAGTAGTTTGTATCCGTTCTCTGCTTCAAGGTTGAAGATGAGGCAGCCTTTATCGAGTTTCTTTATGTTTATACCTTCGTCGGCGGCTAAGTCGAACTGGTTGGCGTATGTTTTGAGTTTGAGGAAGGGTTCTTTGTTTTCCGATTTGAAGATGCCCACGGCTTCGGAGGCAACGCCATCTACGGCGATGTTGTTGATGTATGCGATATACAGGTCACCGCGTTTGATGTTTGGGTGCTGGGTATTATCGTATAGGTGTTTAGCGAGGTTGATGGAGTTTTCGTGAAACGATTCTTTGTCGTTAAAGATATCGGTTACGAATTTGTAGATGGGGTTCAGCGTGAAGTCTTCGTTGGAGAATGTGAACTTATAGAACTCGGGTGTTGTGAAGTTCGACAGGAAGTATGTTCGCAGCAGTGGATGGAGCTTATCGTCGAGGTGTTCCAGTGGTGCTTCGGATATCAGCAGGTCTTCCTGGTTGTTTGGATTGCCTACATGGTGTACAGAAACAAGCTGGATGTTGCTGAGGGCGATTTCGATCATACGGTAATTTCGGGAAAGGTCACTCGGAAAAAGAAGCAGAGTCGTTCCGAGGGATCGGTATGACTCTGCTTGTGATAGACTTAGTTGATGTATTCGAAGCGGGTGTAAGGCACGAGTACTTTTGGTATACGAATGCCTTCGGCCGTTTGGTTGTTTTCGAGTATGGCGGCTACGATACGCGGTAGGGCAATTGCACTACCGTTTAGGGTGTGCAGGAGTTGTGTTTTGCCGTCTTTGTTTTTGTAGCGAAGCTTGAGGCGGTTTGCCTGGTATGTTTCGAAGTTACTAACGGAGCTTACTTCGAGCCAGCGCTGTTGCGCGGCAGAGTATACTTCCATGTCGTACGTCATAGCCGATGTGAAGCCCATGTCGCCACCGCAGAGCAGGAGCTTGCGGTAGGGTAGTTCGAGTTTTTCGAGCAGGCCCTGTACATAGGTACACATTTCTTCGAGTGCCTGGTATGATTCTTCGGGTTTACGAATCTGTACGACTTCTACTTTGTCGAACTGGTGCAGGCGGTTAAGTCCGCGTACGTGTGCTCCCCAGCTTCCGGCTTCGCGGCGGAAGCACGGTGTATAGCCGGCGTTCTTTACGGGCAGTTCCTGTTCGCTTAGTATTACGTCGCGGTAGAGGTTGGTGATGGGTACTTCGGCTGTCGGTATGAGAAAGAGTCCGTCTTCGGGCATGAAGTACATCTGTCCTTCTTTGTCGGGCAGCTGTCCTGTGCCGTAGCCGGATGCTTCGTTGATTACGATTGGCGGTTGGATTTCGCGGTATCCTTCTTTATCGGCTTCGTCGAGGAAGAAGTTTATGAGGGCACGCTGGAGTTTAGCCCCTTTGCCTTTGTATACCGGGAATCCGGCGCCTGAGATTTTATTGCCGAGTTCGAAGTCGATGATGTCGTACTTTTTAATGAGGTCCCAGTGGGGCAAAGCCTCTGGCGGCATGGCGGGAATATCGCCGTGCTGGTGTACGGTAATGTTATCTTCGGCGCTGCGCCCCTGCGGTACATTCTCGTTGGGAACGTTTGGCAGTTTGTATAACAGCTCAAGTTGTGTTTTCTCGAACGTATCGAGCGATGCTTCGAGTGTTTTGAGTTTGTCCTTATCGGAGGCTACGGTTGTACGCAGGGCAGTAGCTTCATCAGCTTTACCAGCTTTCATAAGTTCGCCGATCTTTTTCGAATCTATATTCGATTGAGCTTTGATATCATCAATAGCTTTTTGCGTATCGCGGCGTCGTTGGTCGTTGTCGATAATCTGCTGTACGACGGTGGCAGCATCTTTTACATTGCGTTTCCGGAGACCTTCCAGGACTTTCTCGGTTTGTTCGCGTATGACTGCTATCTGTAGCATGAGTTTAAATTTTTTGAAGGGTTCAAAATTAGGTTTTTTGTATTGGTCGTGAGGCTTTAAAGGGAATAAAATATTTTTAATGGTTTGATAATATTCAATTTTAGGGCTATACTTGCAATGTCATTCGGCTTTAATCTCAAGCCCTCTGAATTATAATCCGAACTTTACTTCGAATTCTTGTTTTTTAGGTTATCCGCTTTCATAATATGCGGCTTTGGCATGTCCAAAGCTCAAAAACATTCTACAAACATCCACTAATCATTTTTTCAAACACAATTCATTTTTAAATCCCATGTATACTATTGACGACCTGAATGTCAGGCTTCTTTCCGAATTGAAGGAAATTGCTGAGGGTATGGGCATAAAAAACGCCAAGAAGCTCTCCAAGCAAGACCTTATCTACAAAATTCTCGATCAACAGGCTGTATCTCCCGAAACAGCTCCCGCCAAGAAACCCGCCGTTACCGCTGCCTCTACTGCTTCATCTGCTGAAAATGATTCAGAACGTAAGATGCGTCCTCGTAGACGCGAGAATGTAGCACCCGCTACACCGAAGGCTGAAACCGAGTTCACCTCTGATGAGTTGTTGGATTCGTTGAACCTTGACTTCGGTGCTACTGCGCCGAACTTTAACGCGAACGACGATAATATTGATAACGAACCCATCATTAATGAGGAGCGTCCTCGTCATGTGCCTGTGGAAGCGCGTGAGGAGAGAACACCCCAACAGATTGCCCGTGCAATCCGTGAGTTTGATGGAGCGATTAGTAATGAAGGTGTTTTGGAAATTATGCAGGATGGATATGGGTTCCTGCGTTCATCGGATTATAATTACCTGGCAAGCCCTGACGATATCTATGTATCGCCTTCGCAGATCAAGCTGTTCGGTTTGAAGACCGGCGATACTGTAAAGGGTTATATTCGTCCCCCGAAGGAAGGTGAAAAATACTTCGCGTTGTTGAAGGTAGAATCAGTTAACGGTAAGACTACTGAAGAGATTCGCGACCGGGTTGCTTTCGAGTACCTGACTCCACTTTTCCCAAATGAGAAATTAAGACTCAGCACTACTCCCGATAATCTGTCAACACGTATCCTTGATTTGTTCTCGCCTATCGGTAAGGGCCAACGGGGTATGATCGTTGCGCAGCCTAAGACGGGTAAGACGGTGTTGTTGAAAAATATTGCAAACGCTATTGCCGAGAACCACCCGGAAGTTTACCTGCTCGTGTTGCTTATTGACGAGCGTCCGGAAGAAGTTACCGACATGGCGCGTAGCGTGAAGGCCGAGGTTATTGCTTCAACCTTCGACGAACAAGCTGAACGCCACGTGAAGGTATCGGCTATCGTACTGGAGAAAGCCAAGCGTATGGTAGAGTGCGGTCACGATGTTGTGATCCTGCTCGATTCTATCACACGTCTGGCCCGCGCGTATAACACGGTTGTTCCTTCATCCGGAAAGATTCTTTCGGGTGGTGTGGATGCCAACGCTCTGCACAAGCCTAAGCGCTTCTTCGGTGCTGCCCGTAAGATCGAGAATGGTGGTTCGCTTACCATTATTGCTACAGCGCTTATCGATACCGGCTCGAAGATGGACGAAGTTATCTTTGAAGAATTCAAGGGTACTGGTAACATGGAGCTTCAGTTGGATCGCAAGTTGTCGAACCGTCGTGTATATCCTGCTATCGACGTACCGGCATCGGGCACACGTCGCGAAGATCTGTTGATGCGCGAAGACGAGCTTCAGCGTGTATGGATCCTGCGCAAGTTTATGGCTGATATGAATTCAGTAGAAGCTATGGACTTCCTGCAAAGCAAGATGAAAGGCACACGGAACAATGAGGAGTTCCTGCTTTCGATGAACGGCTAAAATCAGAGTGAGAGTGAAAAGTGAGAGTGGAATGCTCTTATTTTTATCGATATAAGAAGGCCGCCCCGAGTGATTGGGGCGGCTTTTTTTGTATCAAAGTAATTGCCAGTAAATAATAAAGGCCGTCCTGTCGGGGCGGCCTTTATTGACAGAGGTGATTTTCGCTCTCGCTCCTCGCCCTAGCGCTGTTTTACTCCAGGCCTTTTGCTTTCATTTTGCGGAATTCGCGGAAGCGGCGGACGAATGCTATGGAGAAGCCCAGCATAACGACGAGGGTGCCGATCCAGAGGACGTTGATGAAGGGTTTTTCGATGGCCTTCATGATGATCCAGTCTTTCTGGCGGGTGCTGATGCCGATGGTGAATTCGTTGGTTTCGGGGTGGATGTTCAACAAGGAGAACCGGATACCGAGGTCTTTGATTTCTTCGGGGATACGGCCTACCATGCGATCGCGGATGATGAAGATCGGCTCGGCGGTGTATTCGCGGTACTCGCCTTTTATTTTGATGATTGCTTTTACGGCAATGTCAGCAGAGTCCAGGCGTTCGTTGCCGATGCTGGTTACGCGTTCAACACGCTCTACGGTGGATATGTAATCGTTAGCGAAGAATTCTTTGTTGGCGGATGTGCGCAGTTCTTCGGTTTTGCTCCACTCGTGTTTCTCGGCGTCTACCATGTTCACGACGTGTGCGTACAGGTCTTTGGTGGCATCGTGCTTGATGTCGGGCGATGCGGCTACACCCATGGTAGGGTTGTTCTGTACGCGGGGGCGGAGTGTTGTTACGTGGTTATTGTCGTCTTTGAGTTCTATTTCGAAGTATGTGTTTTCGGGGAAGATCTCGAAGGTGTCTTTGGCGGCGTAGAGTTTTTTGCCGTTGTATACAATGTCGTTTTTGGCGACTACCATGTATTGATCATCGGTGCGCAGTATATCGCCTGGATCGATGAAGCCTGACTTATGGCGTGGTTCGAGGCGTTCGCCTTTGTATTCAATTTTATAACCGGCCATGGTGCGGGCTTCGTTTACGAAGAGCAACAGGTTGTCGCGGTTGAATTCTTCGCCGGCTTCGCGTGAGTACAGAAGGCCGGTGTTGTTGATGGATACGATTCTGGAGTAGCCAGCAGAGAACATGATGCCGACTATCATAAGGCCCATACCAATGTGGGCTACGGCGCCACCGGAAAGGCCGGGGCTTGTGCGGAACAACTGGAAAAGTATGCGCCCGTTGGCGATGATGGTGAAGAGGCCCGCCAGCAGCAGGATAGCGAATTTAAGGTTGTATACCTGAACGAAGTTTACGAGGATAACGGTGAGGAGTATGGCGGCAACGAACGGTATGAAGAGTTGGTTGAGTACAGTTTTGCGGTCGATCTTTTTCCACCAGAAGAACTGGCCTACCCCGGAGAGGAAGCCGAGTGCCACGGCACCCCACAACTGGAATTTGGTATAGAATTCGACCTGGTCTGCCGGAGGGGCGAGGTTGGAGTGTATGCCGAATACGCCTAGGAATTTGTTCCATACGGGTATTGATGTCGGGATTAGTACCTGGAAGCCCATGAAGCACATCACGCCTACGCCGATGAAGATCCAGAATTCGCGCGAGTAGGTTGATACTTCTTTGTCGGTTGTGGGGATGTGTTTCCAGCGTATGATGAGCAAGATGATGGCCGCCACGGTAAAGAAGAGCATGTATAGGAGGAGCTGCCCCGAGAGTCCGAGGTCTGTGAAGGAGTGTACAGAGGCTTCGCCAAGTACGCCACTTCGTGTGAGGAATGTGGAGTACAGGATGAGGACGAAGGTTGTGATCACAAGAATCATGGATGCCTTGAGGGCTGTTTCGCTGTTCTTGTAGGTGATCATGGTGTGGATGGAGCCTACGAGGACTAGCCAGGGTATGTAAACGGCATTTTCAACGGGATCCCAGTTCCAGTAGCCGCCGAAGTTGAGGGTTTCGTATGCCCAGTAGCCGCCCATGAGGATACCGAGGCCGAGTATGGCGCCGCCGAAGAGCGCCCAGGGCAGTGCGGGTCGTACCCAGTCTGTATATTTTTTGAACCAAAGGCCTGCAACGCAGAATGCGAAGGGAACGAGTGTGAGGGCAAAGCCGAGGAAGAGCGTAGGCGGGTGGATTACCATCCAGTAGTTTTGCAGGAGGGGGTTGAGACCGTTACCTTCTTTTGGAATGAAGTCGGGCTGTGCCTGGAATATGGGTGCGTCGTGCATGACGTCGCGCAGGAGGATGAAGGGCGAGCTGCCGATCTTTAATTCGAGTCCGGGCAATACGACGCCCAGGATCATTGACGCAAGGAAGGCCTGTACGAGGGCGAATACGGTCATGACGGGGGCTTCCCAGTATTTGTTGGTATGGATGAGTACGATGCCCAGGAGCGCCTGCCAGAACATCCAGAGGAGGAAGCTGCCTTCCTGACCGTTCCAGAATGTGGAGATGAGGTAGTAAACGGGGAGCTTACTATCGGAGTGGCTGTAGGCGTAGTGGTATTCGAAGTAATGTCTGGCGATGATGGTGAAAAGGGTGACGCAGATGCCGATCACGGCGATGGTGTGTACATAGAAGCCGATGCGGCCGTTTGTGAGCCAACTGTCCTTTATTGTGATATCGGCGGTTGTGGCGCCTTTAAAGTAGGCGATGGCTGTGATCAGTGCAGCGATGAACGACGTGATAACAAAAAGGTGACCCAGGTCACCAATGAAATAATGCATGATGCTCCTTTTGTTTTTAAGTGCTACGATACCGTCCGTGCGGTGGTAAGGCGCCGGTGATGTGGTATGTGTATGATGAAAAGGTAATGGTTAGCCGGAATAGGTTAGGGTGGGGTGGGTGTGCGGATAACCCCGGGTACCCGTAGATCAGACGTTTACGCCTTGCTCCTGGTACTTGGAGGGGCATTTCAGCAGGATTTTGGTAGCGTGAAACTGCTCACCATTGTAGCTGCCGATAACCACTACTTTTTCGGACTTTACAAAATCCGGTGGAACGGGTTCGTTGTAAGTTACTTTCTGCTCTTTTCCGCTTTCGTCGATCATGAGGAAAGAGAACGACACTTTGTCAGCGCCTTCTTCGATACCGACTACTTTGCCCTGGCTGTCTTTTTTAAGTTCACCCACGACGTGGATGTCTTTTTTGGAGCCTGTCAAGGCCATGTTTTTGGCTTCGCCAAATGTTACGTAGGTGCTGGCATCGCCCGCCGTTGACACGATAACGCCGATTGCTACCGCAATAGCAATGATGATGATGATGTGTGATTTCTTCATAAAACTAGCCCTTCGGATTCGGGTGCAAAAATAAACAGGATTGGGATGATTTCTGTGATGATCAAGATCAGGATTTAGAAGATTTACACGAGACGCGGTATAAACGGGGTGAGCGCAGGGCCCTCCGTCGCTGAGACAGCGATGGCAGGTGTAATGCGAGGACGATAGGTGACAAAAATCAGGGTGAGGACGGAACCCGCCGTCGCTAAAGCTATGGCGGGTACAATGCGAGAGCGGAGGAGTCCCGGTTGAGAGGCCGGGACTTTATTTTATTTGCGCGGAAGACGGTCTTCGAGGCGTTTGACTTTGCGGTCGAGGGTGAAGAGGTAGAGGATGAGGCCTGCGAGGACGATGAGGATTATGCCTACTACGACGTAGATTTTTCCATTTGAGCGCATTACGTCGGCCATTTCTGCGTCCTGGGCGAAGGTTGCGAGAGAGCAGAGTGAGAGCAGGAGGGTAAGGAGAAGTTTATACTTTGTCATTTTGCAGGTCGTTGAAAATTTTATCGTCTTCGAGGGCGTTGATTTGCTCTTCGATTGAGCGTACTCTGATGCGGAGTTTAGCGATCCAGTATCCGACGAGTGCCCATCCGATTACGGCGGGGTAGAATACGAGTCGCATGCGGCTGTCGAGGTCGTACATGTTGAAGCCGGGGTTTCCGCCGTTTCCGGGGTGCATTGAGCTTGTCATACGGGGTATGATGAACAGGAGGGGTACCATGGCAGCAAAGGCGAAGATGTTGTAAACGGCTGCGAGGCGGGCACGTTGTTCTTCATTTTCGAGGGAGCCGCGCAGTACGAAGTAGGCGAGGTATACGAGTACGGATATGGCGGCGCCGTTTTGTTTCGGGTCGCCGTGCCAGGGCGTTCCCCAGGTGTAGTTAGCCCAGAGCATGCCTGTAAGGAGGCCAAGAATGCCGAAAGCGAGGCCTACGTGTGCGAATTCTACCGATTTATGGTCAGTTAGGGGTGATGGCTTTACGAGGTAAGCGATGGCGTGGTAGAGGGAGAATCCGAAGAGAATCATCATGCCGAACCACATGGGTACGTGAAAGTAGGTGCCGCGGATGGATTCGTTTACGATGTTGAGGCGAGGTACTTCGAAGAGCATTCCGCCGATGTGGAGGTAAAAGAGTAGAACTACGGCCAGTATTTTGAGTACGGTATTCATGTGTTTGTAAGCGGAGTTGACCAGCTGAGCTGCGGGCTTTAGCTGCGCCAAATATACGGGAAGAGCAAGTACGCGAGGGCTGTGAGAATGCAATTTATTGCCATGAGGTTTATCAGCTCGTCATAGCTTGCGGCGCGGTCTATGCCGTCGAGGGCGTTTTTAGTTATAGAAATGGCCATTAGCAGTACGGCGAGGATAACGGGAAAGCTGAGTACGGCCATGAGGATGTTGCTGTTGTTGGCTTTGGATGCGATGCCGGAGATGAGGCTGAGTGCGGCGGCAAATCCACCGGAGGCGAGGATCAGTGTAACGATGAAGAGGGGTTTGTCCTGGATGGGATTATGGATGAAGATGGAGAACAGCAGGTAGCCCATGAGGGACAGGACGAGGCACAGCAGGGTGTTGTATATGATTTTGGAGAGTATGATGGCCTGCGGGCTGGCGATGCTGTAGTAGTAAATGACGGTTCCCTTTTTTTCGCCGATGAAGCTTTTGGCCACGCTGTTGATGACGGCGAAGAGTATGGTTAGCCAGAAGAGGGCCGACCATGTGGCTTCGGATATGCTGTTACGGCGTAGGCTGAACGTTAGGTAACAGATGAAGATGAGGCTGAACAGGAACAGGCCGATGCCGGCGATGACGGACTTTCGTCGGAGTTCGAGTGTGAGCTCTTTTTTGAGGAGTTCGATGATGGACGCGATGATCAATGCGATGCGCGGTAGCGGCTGTAGTATCCGATAAAGAATTTGAGGAAGAGGATGAGGCTAAGCAGTGCGAATCCCAGTACAAGTCCGATAGCGCCGACAATTACTTTGCTGAGTTTTGCGTCAATGGTGAGCGAGTCGAATCCTTTTACGAGGTGGACGTTACGGATTTCGTTAAGCTTGATTTCGTATTCGGTTTTCTCTTTATATAACGCAACGGTTCCTTTATATAATTCCGAAGGGTCGAGGAAGGTTGCCTGTTTGCTTCCGTCTACCTGTTTTTTGATCTGGTCCATGGCGGCGATTTCGGAATCTATTTTCAGGATCATGCTGTTGTAGAATCGTTCGCGGTCTTTGCGGTGGCGTACTACGGGTTCGGCTTCGTTTATAAACTGGATTACGAGGCCTTCGAGCGGCGTGAAAATGGCCTTCTGGCTTACGGTAGCGGTTATTTTAAGGTATATGCTTTTGTCGGTGGTATTATTAGAGGCCGCGTCGTTTTTTACGACTTCGTATTTAAGTCCGTGTACGTGGGCTGCAATTTCGGGCGTAATTCCAGGGAACTCGGGTACTTTGTTGAGCTGATTGAAGAAGAATTCGCATTCTTTTTCGGAGAGGAGTGATGTTTCGATCATCATCTCGGACTGGAAAAGGTCTTTTGAGCCATAGGCGAAAGACAGTGCGGCTACCAGACCAACGATGGGTAAGAGGAAGGTCAGAATAAGATTTCTACGCAGGGCATTCAGAAACCGGGCGGCTAACTCCAACAAGTCGATCTCCCCAGCGTTAACAGTTTTTTCCATAAGATTGCAATTTTAGAGAAATTACAGGGGAATTATTTACTCCTGGCTAAATTATTTAGTTTTGCACTCCTTTTGTAGAGAACAATAATCAGTATATGTCTGAAAAGAAACTTGTATTAGTGACTGGGGCCGCAGGCTTCATTGGCTTTCACCTCACACAAAAGCTTGTGCATCAGGGTTATGAAGTTGTAGGAATTGATAATTTAAATGATTACTACGATCCCCGTTTGAAGCATTCGCGTCTTGATATTCTTAAAACGCTTAACGGTTTCACGTTCAAGGAGCTTGATCTGGGCGACAAGCCCGGTATCGATAAGCTGTTCCAGGAGTACGGATTTCCGTATGTGGTTAACCTTGCCGCCCAGGCGGGCGTACGGTATTCGATTATCAACCCGTACGCGTATATGGAGAGCAATCTTCATGGTTTCCTTAACATTCTGGAAGCGTGCCGGCATTTCAAGACGAAGCACCTTATCTATGCATCGTCCAGCTCTGTATATGGCGCGAACAAGAAGATGCCTTTCTCGGTTCATGATAATGTAGACCATCCGTTATCGCTGTATGCGGCATCGAAGAAGTCTAATGAGCTTATGGCGCACACGTATTCGTCGCTGTATAACCTGCCGACTACCGGTTTACGGTTCTTTACAGTATACGGCCCGTGGGGTCGTCCGGATATGGCTTTGTTCCTGTTTACAAAGGCCATTGTAGAAGGCAAGCCGATCGATGTGTTCAATCACGGAAAGATGCGTCGTGATTTTACATACGTTGATGATATTGTAGAATCTATTTCCCGTTTAATACCAAAAGTTACCCAACCTAATCCGGAGTGGTCAGGTGTTAAACCTGATCCGGCAACGAGTTTTGCGCCCTACCGTGTATTCAATATCGGTAACAACAGCCCGGTAGAGTTACTGGCCTTTGTAGAGGCTATCGAGAAGAAATTAGGCAAGACTGCTATTAAGAACATGATGCCGCTGCAGGACGGCGATGTGCCCGAAACCTATGCTGATGTTGAGGACTTAATACGCGAGGTGGACTTCAAGCCGGCTACACGCATTGAAGATGGCATCGGAAATTTTATTGACTGGTATCTCGAGTATTATAAGCAATAAACATGGAAAAAATTGGAGTCATTGGCCTTGGCTATGTGGGCCTGCCACTAGCCGTAGAGTTCGGTAAGAAGATAGATGTTGTTGGTTTCGATATCAACACGGAGCGGATTGAAGAACTTAAGAAGGGTTTCGACCGTACCCGCGAAGTAGAAGCTGAGGAATTGAAGGCTTCGTCTAAGCTGACGTATTCCAGCGATCTGAATTCGCTGAAAGACGTGAACTATTTTATCGTTACTGTACCCACGCCTGTTGATGAATTTAAGACTCCGGACCTCCGTCCGCTGCAAAGCGCGAGCAAGACGGTAGGCAGTGTTCTGAAAAAAGGCGATATCGTTATCTATGAATCTACCGTGTATCCGGGATGTACGGAGGAAGTTTGTGTTCCTGTACTGGAGAAGGTTAGCGGTTTAAAGTTCAATGTTGATTTCTTCTGTGGTTATTCACCGGAGCGTATCAACCCGGGTGACAAGCTTCACCGTGTAACGACGATCAAGAAGGTTACCAGTGGAAGCACTCCAGAGATCGCTGAAAAGGTAGATCAGTTGTATCGTAAGGTTATTGTAGCGGGTACTCACAAGGCGTCATCGCTGAAGGTTGCCGAAGCCGCAAAAGTTATCGAGAACTCACAGCGCGACATAAACATTGCATTCGTAAACGAGCTGGCGTTGATTTTCGAGCGTATCGGCATCGATACATCGGAAGTTCTGGAAGCCGCCGGTACAAAGTGGAACTTCCTGCCGTTTAAGCCAGGTTTGGTTGGCGGTCACTGTATTGGTGTAGATCCATATTACCTGACGTACAAGGCTGATAGCCTGGGCTACCATCCGCAGGTGATCCTGGCCGGCCGCCGCATAAACGATAACATGGGTGTTTTCATTGCGAACAGTGTTATCAAGCGTATGGCTCAGCACGAGTTGCCGATTAACAAGGCTAATGTTCTGATTCTGGGTGTTACGTTTAAGGAGAACTGCCCTGACATTCGTAACAGCCGTGTTGTGGATGTGATCCGTGAGTTGGAAAGCTTCGGAACATCGATCGATATTTACGATCCGCAAGCTGATGCCGCCGAGGTTGAGCACGAATATAAGTTGTCGCTTGTTGCCAAGCCCGACAAGAAGTATCACGCGATTGTGTTGGCTGTAAGCCACGACGAATTCAAGTCGCTGGACGTTAAGTCTATCAGCCATCCGAACGCGGTGATCTATGATGTAAAAGGATTTTTCAAGAAGGAAGACGTGACGGCCCGTCTTTAAAACGATACGCGGATGGAGAAGATCAAGATGGTTGATTTGCAAAGCCAGTATCTACGGATCAAGCCGGAGATTGACGCTGCTATTCAACAGGTTTTGGATTCTACCGCGTTTATACAAGGGCCTTCGGTAGGTGTATTTGCCGGCGCGTTGAGTGCGTATCTCGGCGGCATTCAGGTCATTCCCTGCGCCAACGGTACGGATGCGCTTCAGATCGCCATGATGGCATTGGGTTTCAAGCCCGGCGACGAGGTTATACTGCCGGTTCACACGTATGTGGCCACGGCAGAGGTTATTGCATTGCTGGGGTTGGTGCCGGTGTTTGCCGAAGTAGACCCGCACACGTTCAATCTGGATGCGTCGCGTATCGAGGCACTGATAACGCCGCGTACGGTGGCTATTGTGCCGGTGCATTTGTATGGACAGTGTGCCGATATGGAGGCGATCCTTACGATTGCCGAAAAATATGCATTACATGTTATTGAAGACAGCGCTCAGGCATTGGGCGCTGTCTATACTTTTTCGGATGGTACGGTAAAGAAAGCCGGTACGATGGGTACGATTGGCTGTACGTCTTTCTTTCCTTCGAAGAACCTTGGCTGTTATGGCGACGGCGGCGCGCTTTTTACGCACGATGCTTCGCTAGCCGAAAAGATCCGTATGGTTGCCAACCACGGTCAGCGGGTAAAATACCAGCACGATCTTGTGGGTGTTAACAGCCGGCTGGACACGTTGCAGGCGGCCATTCTCAATGTGAAGTTGAAGTATCTGGATGGCTATACGGCGCGACGTAACGCAGTTGCTGCGTATTACGACGAGGCGCTGGCCGATCTGCCGGGGTTGCACACGCCGTATCGCGCGGTAAACTCGACACACGCATTTCATCAATATACGATTATTGTAGACAGTGGACGGGATGCCTTAAAGGATTACCTGGAGAAGAAGGGTATACCGACGATGATCTATTATCCGATACCGTTGCATTTGCAGCAAGCCTACCGTCGTGACGGTTTTGCG
>Ga0065165_1001264_pt1 | contig 28582 bp, 25 predicted proteins | sample AraplaMF_Cvi_mMF_FD_63813 | JGI IMG/M metagenome (GOLD analysis project Ga0065165, IMG submission 63813) | Arabidopsis root microbial communities from the University of North Carolina, USA - plate scrape MF_Cvi_mMF (version 2) (version 3) | ecosystem: Host-associated > Plants > Roots >... | reverse complement strand
TCAAAAAGCCCGGCCAGCCCTCACGGACCCTCAGCAGCTTTGCTGCTGAGGGCGCCAAGCAGGGTGCCCTTTCTTCTTGGTTACTTCTTCTTTGGGCACGCAAAGAAGAAGTAACTCGGGCCGCGGCAGCGGCACGAAACACTCGCCAAAGGCGAGACACCCAAGCGCCAGCGCAACAACCGAGCGATACCGCCACTGGATGATTCGCTTCGCTCACCCCTTCGGGGCCGCCCCGCGGGCGTTCTTCGCGCTACGCGCTCGTCAGGCCTCCCCCTGGATGACGAAGATGAGACAGTGAGGCAAGACCATTGCTCACCCCGGAGCGGAGAGGGAACAGAATCAGCGCACGTAATTAAGTGCGATGGCCGGCGTCACCGAACGCTTGGTGTTGTTGCCGCCGGCAATCACCCGCACGCCGAGCAGCACGCCGATATTGGGCGACCAGTTGTATTCGATCGCCGGCGCATAACCCACCGCATCGCTGCGGCCGAAGCGGTTGCTCACCCGCACCGGCTCCATTCCCGGTACTACGTTGAAACCCTTTACCCAGGTGTTGCCGTTGTGGCTGTAGGTCAGGTCCAGCGCCAGCACCCAGCGCGTGGTCAGGCTGTACTCCAGCGCGGCGCCCACGTAGAAGTTGTCGCCGCCGCGCGCATGGCCGCGGAAATCCTGGCCGGTGCCGTAGGTGCTGATGCCTTCGACGTCCGCGCGTCCGGCGAAAGTGGTGGTGGCATTGAGGCGCGCGCGCAGGATGCGTCCGTTCGGCATCCAGAAGAAACTCTGCATGTTCAGGCCCACGGTGGTGGCGTAGGCGCCGCCGCCCATGCCATTGGCGGGGCGCCGGCCCAGGCGGTCGTAGCGTCCGGTGGGCACCGCTTCCTGCACCATCAGCGAGACGGTCGGCACCCAGCTGCCTTCGTGGAAGCGGATCAGCCGGTACTGGAACTGCAGGATCTGGTCGCCCAGGCCGATGCCGGAACTGTTCGGGCCGTTGCTGACCCGGTTGTAGCCGATGATCGGGATGGCGCCGACGGTGATGCGGTCGGTCAGGCCGTACAGCACGTAGGCGCGCGAACCGAACGCATCGACGCCCGGCGTCATCACGTCATAGATGTAGGGCTCGATCAGCATATGGCCCTGCGGCAAGGTCTCGGCGCCGTTGGCCAGCATGGGGCCGGTCCACCAGGCGTCGTCGCGCGACTGGCGGATCGGCGCGCCGGCGTCCTGCGCCATCGCCGCCGAGGCCAGCAGGCATGCCAGTCCACCCAGGAACCCACGCTTCGCCCTGCCCTTCATGATGTGCCCCACGCCCAAGTCCGTCTCCGCTCTCCTGCCCGGCTATGCGCCGCCGGGCAACACTACGAATGGCAGTGGCGAGGGCGAATAGCCACTTGGCTATGATCCGCCATGACCACTTGAGGCCCACCCGCATGCCGCGAGCGTCCACTTCGTTCCTGCCCCCGATCGCGCTGGAAAACGGCAGCGGCGTGCCGATCTACCAGCAGCTTTCCGAATGGTTCCGCCGCGCCATCGCCGACGGGCAGTTGCGCCCCGGCCAGCGCGTGCCATCCACCCGCAGCCTGGCCACCGAGCTGCGCGTGTCGCGCCTGCCGGTGCTCAGCGCCTACGAGCAGTTGCTGGCCGAAGGCTATCTGCAGAGCTTCGTCGGCGCCGGCACCTGCGTGGCCCGCTCGATCCCGGCGGCGGCACTTAAGCCCGCGCGCCCGCGGCTGTCCGTGGTCCCGGTCGCCAGGCACAACGCCAACCGCCGGGTGGCACAGCGCGTGGCCGCCATGCGCACGCCGGAGCAGACCTGGCTGGACAGCCAGGGCGCGTTCCGCGTCGGCCTGCCCGCGCTGGAGCATTTCCCGACCGAGCTGTGGGCCAGGCTGCTGAACCGCCACGCGCGCACGCCGAGCACGGAGTCGCTGGTCTATGGCGATCCGCGCGGCTGCCCGCTGCTGCGCGAAGCGATCGCCGACTATCTCGGCGCGGTGCGCGCGGTGCGCGTGGATGCGGCGCAGGTGCTGATCACCACCGGTTCGCAACAGGGCGTGCAGATCTGCGCGCATGCCCTGCTCGATGCCGGCGACCGCGCCTGGCTGGAAGACCCCGGCTATCCCGGCGCGCGCCAGGCCTTCGGCACCATCGGCGCGCGCATCGTGCCGGTACCGGTGGACCAGGAAGGCCTGGACGTGGCCGAAGGCATCCGCCGGGCGCCGGATGCGCGGCTGGCCTATATCTCGCCCTCGCACCAGTTTCCGCTGGGCATGACCATGAGCGCGGCGCGGCGCATGCAGCTGCTGCGCTGGGCCGCGCGCTCCGGCGCGTGGATCGTGGAGGACGACTACGACAGCGAATACCGCTTCGGCGGCCGCCCGGTGGCCTCGCTGCAAGGCCTGGATACCGAAGAGCGCGTGATCTACGTCGGTACCTTCAGCAAGGTGATGTTCCCCGCCCTGCGCCTGGGCTACCTGGTGGTGCCTAAGGACCTGGTCGACACCTTCGCCGCCTGCCGCGACGCGCTGGATACCTGCACCGCCACGCTGCCGCAGCTGGCCATGAACGACTTTATCCGCGAAGGCCATTTCGCGCGGCATATCCGCCGCATGCGCGTGCTGTACGCGGAGCGGCGCGCGGCCCTGGTCGCCTCGATCCGCACGCATCTGCCGCAGCAGCTCGAAGTGATCGGCGCCGAAGCCGGCATGCAGCTGGTGGCGCTGCTGCCGCCGGGCGTGGACGACGTGGCGCTGTCGCGCCGCGCCGGACAGGTAGGCGTCTCCGCGCGGCCGCTGTCGCTGTGCTACGCGCAGCCGCCCGCGCGGGGCGGGCTGATCATGGGCTACGGCGGCGCCGACGCACGCGCGCTCGACGAGGCGGTGCGCCGGCTGAAAAGCTGCCTGTGAATCAGTGCGCGCCGGCGGTTTTCCTGGCGTCGGCTTCATCGATCAGCGCCTCGACCTGGATGCGCAGCGCCACGTCCATCTTGAAACCGTAGTCCTTGCCGGCGCCCATGCCGTAGTCGTCGCGCTGGAAGCTGGCGCTGGCGTCGGCGCCGCACAGTTCGCGCTTGAACAGCGGATGCGGCATGCACTTGAACGAGTTGACGGTGAGCTCCAGCGGGCGCGTCACGCCGTGCAGGGTCAATTCGCCCACCACCTTGGTCGGCTTGCCGTCGACGAAGCCGGCGAGCTTGCCCTTGTAGGTGGCCTTGGGGTACTTCGCGGTTTCGAACAGCTCGGGGCCGCGCGCGGCCTCGTCCATCTTGTCCAGGCCGAAGTTGGCGCTGTCCATGTCCACGGTGATGTCGACCGTGCCGGCGCCCGCGGCCTTGTCCAGCGTGATCTTGCCGCTGGTGCGATTGAACTTGCCGCGCCATACCGACAGGCCGCCGAAGTGGTCGGCCTCGAAGCTCGGGTAGGTGTGGGCGGGGTCGATGGTGTAGGTGGCGGAAGCGGCGTGCGCCGATGCGCCGGCCAGGGCCAGGGCGGCGGTGGCGAGCAGGGTGCGCAGGGGGCGGTGGGCGATGGCGTGCATGGTTGGCGTTCCTCAAGTAGACGATGGATGTTTTAGACGATGGATGTTTCGCCGGTGCGATGACCGGCTTGCCAAGGCGACGAACCACGATGTCGAAAATCGACACGTCGCCTCTAGCGGGTTGTCATCGCCGCGCGACATACTCGAGCCTCGGCAAGACAACCAGGGGAAGTCGATGAAACGTTTAGGACTGTTGCTGCTCTGCGCAGCAACTTGCGGAATAGCTGTGGCGCAGACTGCCAGCGAAGTGCGCGCGAAGGCTGAGTCCAGCCTGCTGGTCAATGGTCACGTCGTCGTGGCGCCGGACGGCACGGTAAGTTCTTTCGACCTCGACCGGCAAGAGTCGGACGCGGTGACCGCGCTGATCAAGCAGTACTCCTCCAGCTGGCGCTTCGAACCGGTGCTGGAGAACGGCAAGCCGGTGGAGGCGAAGGCGCCCATGCACCTGCGCGTGGTGGCTTCGCCCGATGGCGACGGGTATCAGCTGCACGTCGTCAGCGCCTCCTTCGGCAGCCCAAGTGACCATCGCGATGAGCTCGTCACGATCAAGGACCACAGCGCACGCCCCACTTTTTCCGCCAGGGCAAACTTTCAGATGCAGCAGGGCGGCAGCATCCGCCAGGCCGGCCCCGCACGCCCGGCAGGCGGTACCTATCCGACCGGCACCGTCTTCATGGTTGCGCGCGTCGAGCGTGACGGCAGCATCAGCCATGTGACCGCCGAACAGGTCAATCTGGACAAAGTAGGCTCCGAGCCGGTCATGCGCGAGATGCGCAAGACGCTGGCCGAAGTCAGCACCCGCGCCGTGCGCCTGTGGACCTTCAACCCGCCATCTGCCGGTCCGCTGAAGGATGCCGACGGCTGGATCATCCGCGTGGCGATCTCCTACCACCAGTACGCGCCAACCGAGAAGGATGCGCGTGACGCCACCTGGCACACCTATATCCCCGGCCCGAAGGAACCGGTGCCGTGGATGGACGAATACCGCAGCAAGCCTAAGCCCGAAGGGCTGGGCATCGATGCCTTGCCGGACGACGGCGTACTCACTCTTGGCACCGGCTTGCACCTGCTCAATCAGTCGGACCACACCTGATCCGCTCCTGCGCGGACGCCGCTACGGCGTCCGCGCATTCAGCCGCACCAGGTCGCGGAACGCATCGTGCTGGTAGCGGCTCATGCGCAGCTCCTGCCCGGTGCTCAGCACCAGCATGTGATAGCCCTTGAACCACGGGTGGATCGCCTGGATGCGGTCGATATTGACGATGGCCGAGCGGTGCACGCGTGCGAACTGGCGCGGGTCGAGGCGTTCTTCCAGCGCAGCCATGGTCTCGCGCAGCTCGTAGGTGTCCTTGCCCACGTGCAGGCGCACGCAGTTGCGGTTGGCTTCGATCCAGTCGATGCGCGCCACCTCCAGCAGGATCACGCTGCCATCCAGCGGAATCGGCAGGCGGCGCGCGTAGCTCTGTTCGCGCCGCAGTTCGGCCAGCGCCTGCCATACCCGTGCGGGCGCGGCGTCGCCGCCCTCGCCTGCCAACCGCCGCCGCACGCGGCGTAACGCGGCGTCGAAGCGTTCGCTGCTGAAAGGCTTGACCAGGTAGTCCACCGCGTTCGCTTCGAACGCGCGCACGGCGTATTGCTCATAAGCCGTGACAAATACGGTGGCCGGCAGGTTTTCTTCGCCCAGCGCCGCGGCGACGTCGATGCCGGTCATCTCCGGCATCTGGATGTCCAGGAATACCAGGTCCGGCCGCAGCTGGCGGATCGCCTCCAGCGCGCTGGCGCCATCGCCGAATTCGCCGGCGATGGCGATCTCCGGCTCCTTGCGCAGCAGGCGCACGATGCTGTGCCGCGCGATCGGCTCGTCGTCGACGATAAAGGCGCGGATGCTCATGCGGCCGCCGCGCCCAGGGCACGGAACGGCAGGCGCAGGCGGCAGGACACGCCCTGCGGCGACAGCGCGTCGATATAGACGGTGGCGAGATCGCCATACAGCTCTTTCAAGCGCAAGCGGGTATTGGACAGGCCGATGCCGCGCGTGAAGGCTTCTTCCGGCGTCACTTCCAGCACGCCGTTGCGGTTGCGCACTTCCAGGTAAAGGCTGTCGGTGTCGCGGTGCGCGAACACTTCCACCGTGTCGCTGCCGGCATGCCGGCCGATGCCGTGATGGATGGCGTTCTCCACCAATGGCTGCAGGATCAGGCCGGGCACCGCGCCGCCGAGCGCGGAGACGGCCGCATCGACGCGCGTATCGAGGCGGTCCTTGAAGCGCACGCGCTGGATGCCGAGATACAGGTCCAGCAGTTCCAGCTCGCGGGCCAGGGCGATTTCATGGCGGTCTTCATCGAGATAGACGCGCAGCAATTCGCTCAGGCGCAGCAGCATGTCCTCGGCGACCTCCGGCTCCTCGCGGATCAAGGTGGTGATCGCATGCAAGGTGTTGAACAGGAAATGCGGCTGCAGCTGCATCTTCAGCACCTGCAGGCGCGACTGCGCCAGCAGCGCCTGCAATTGGTCCGCGCGGCGGTCCTTCTCGCGGAAGAAGCGCATGGCATGCCAGCCCACCACCAGCACCCAGTAGATAAAGAAATCGATGAAGACGTATTTGTCGATGAACTGCTGCAGCTGGTCGTCGAACGGCGGGTTACCGGGTTCCAGCAGATGGCCGAGCGTGGCGCCGATCAGCACGGCGCAGGCAGAGAACACCAGGCTGCCGGCGACATACACCGGCGCGTAGCGCCACTGCGCAGTGCTGTCGACGGTGAAGCGGCGCGCCAGCGCGAACACGCCCGGCGCCAGCACGGCCAGCGTGTACCACTGCACCATCGCCCAGCGGATGTAGTCGCCGGCGTTCCAGGTATGCCCGCGCATCGCATCCATGCTGTAGCCCTGGATGGCGAACAGCACGGCCGGCACGCTCCACGCGGCCAGGTAACGCCAGAATCGCATCGCACTCCTCCATCCACGAGGCGTCCGCATCCTACACAGGCCCGGCCGCTGGCGAACAGACTCGGAGGTCACGGCTGCCATTCGTCCCGCGCCGGCTACGATCCGTCCCGCTGCGGCCGCTTCCGACGGGCGCTTCGCGCCCAATCCGCGCATCGCCGCCCGGGCGGCATCTGTGGAGAGGAAGCCATGAACCGTCGCCTTGCGGTGTTGCTCGCCTGCGTGTCGCTGCCAGCGGTTGCCGCCGCGCAGACGCGCTATCTGGAGGTCTACAACGACGCGCCTTCCAGCCTGGTGGCGCTGGCCGTTGCGCCGGCGGGGACGGAGGCGTTTCGCGAGCTCGCCATCGGCGATCGTCCGCTGCAGGGCGGCGGCAATGCCGTCACCGTCGCAATCGATGGCCAGGAAGGTTGCCGCCGCGATCTGCGCGCCACCTTCGCCGACGGGCGCTCGCTGTTGCAGCGCAACTTCGACGTGTGCCGTTATCGCAGCTATCGCACGGGACGCGTACTGCCGCCCAAGTAGGTTGGGGTGACAACCCCAACAACACGATGCCACCACCTCGCAAGCGGCAACGTTGGGGTTGCCACCCCAACCTACGCAGCTATCACGCGGGACGCGTGCTGCCGCCCCAACAACACGATGCGGCTACCTCGCAAGCGACGATGTTGGGGTTGCCACCCCAACCTACGCCACGCCGTAAGGCAGGTTTGGCGTGGCGACCACGCGTTCGCCCACCGTCTCGCCGCGCAGGAAGGCGAAGGTCGCCTCGATCACTTCCGGCGCATCGAGCACGCGGTGATGTCCCAGCCCCTGCGTGGTGAGCAGACGCGCGCCCGACCAGTAGCGGGCATAGCGTTCGCCCTCTTCCCACGGCACGTCGCGGTCGTCGAGATCGTGGATCACCAATCCTGACTGGCCCAGCGCCGGCAAGTGCTTGTGCACCTGCAGATCGCGCACCATCACCCCGGTGCGCCGTTCCAGCCAGCCATAGAACGCCTCGCGCAGATGGTCGCCCAGCCTCACGAAGCGGAAGAAGCGGCCGGTGGCGGCTTCCATGTCGGCCGCGGGCGCAACCAGCACGAGTTGGCGCGCCAACCAGGTTTCGCTCTGTGCCAACGCCAGCGCGGCGCCGCCCAGCGAATGGCCGATCGCCAGCGCCGCGTGCCCATAGTGCTGGCCGACCGCGCGGATGGTGGCGATGAAATCCGGCAGCGTGCACAGGCGCCCCGTGCTGCGGCCATGGCCGGGCTGGTCGAATGCGACCACCGCCAGGCCTGATTCGCGCAAACGCTGCACCCAGGGCAGATAGCGCAGGCCGAAGCTCGACCAGCCGTGCACCAGCAGCGCATAAGGCTGCGTCGCCGGATCGCCCCATACGTACGTGGCGATCTTTTCTCCGCCGACCTCCAGCTCACCCTGCTGCATCGCCTCGTCCGGCCGTGCCGCCAGCGCGCGGCTGCGGCTGCTGGCGAACGGCGTGGCGAACAGGCGCGCGGCGCGGTCCACCGTGCGGCGCGGGGCGAGGCGCCCGCCGACGGCAAAGCTGGCGCGCACCGCGCCGAGTTTCAGCAGAAGACCGGCGCTGGGGCGGCCGTGCGGGCGATGGGCGCGTTGCGTGCGGGGCATGGGCTGGCTCCTGGGGGTTCAGGTGCGATAACTGGCGAACAGGCGATCGACAGCTGACAAGGTGCGGCGGCGCGCTTCCTCGAAGCCGAACAGGCCGGCGTCGTGATGCAGCACGAGCATGAAGGCGTAGATCTCGAAAGCGAGCTGGCTGACGTCGGTGCCGCGGCCGAGATGCGCTTCGTCCACCGCCTGCCCGATGGCCTTTTCCAGCTGGCCGCGCCAGCCGGACTGCTGCCGCACCACGGCATCGTGCAGCGCGCCGTCGCGGCCGTCGTATTCGCCGACGGCGGACAGCAGCACGCAGCCGCGCTCGTAGCGCTGTGCCCAGTCGCACCAGTTCTCCACGATGGCGCGCAGGCGCGGCAGGCCGCGCGGGGTTTTCAGCGCGGGCAGCAGCACGTTGTCCATGAAGCGCTGCGCGCCCAGCTCCAGCACGGCCAGCTGCAGGTCTTCGCGCGAACCGAAATGCGCGAACACGCCGCTCTTGGACATGTCCGCCGCCTGCGCCAGCGTGCCGATCGACAAGCCTTCCAGGCCGTCGTTGCAGGCCATGGCGTAGGCACGGTCCAGGATCATCTCGCGGGTGGCGGCGCGCTTGCCGGGGGCGGTGGTGGTGTTCATGGGGCCTGAAAATAGAACGACCGTTCGTTCTTTTCAAGTGCCAAACTGGCACACAATGCGCCGCCGAACGCAAGGTTATGCTTCGGACCAGTTTTCCAGGGAGGTAAAACGCATGAAATTCCGCCTGCCGCTCGTGCTGGCCCTAGGCGCCCTGCTCTGTGGCTGCTCCACCTCGCCCACCGGGCGCAAGCAGCTGATGATGGTCTCCGACGGGGATATGTCGAAGATGGGCCTGGCCGCATTCAACGATATGCGCACCAAGGGCAAGTTCGCCGACGCGCCGAAGGAGCGCGCCTATGCCACCTGCGTCGCCAACGCCCTGGTAGCCGTGCTGCCGGCGCCGTGGAACACGCAGCAGTGGGAAGTGCAGATCATCGACGACAACACGCCCAATGCCTTCGCCTTGCCGGGCGGGCGCATCGGCGTCAACCGCGGCATGTTCAAGGTGGCGTCCAACCAGGACCTGCTCGCCGTGGTGCTGGGGCATGAGCTGTCGCACGTGGTGTCGCGCCATGGCGCCGAGCGCATGTCCGACAACATCGCCGCCCAGGTGGCGGTGGTCGCCGGCAGCGCCTATGCCGCCAGCCGCGGCACCAACGTCGGCTACGCCGCGGCCGCGCTGGGCGTCGGCGCGGAGGTCGGCATGCTGCTGCCGTTCTCGCGCATGCAGGAAAGCGAGGCGGACACGCTGGGCCAGCGCTACATGGCGCAGGCCGGCTTCGATCCGCGCTCGGCCCCCACGCTGTGGGAAAGGATGGCGGCCCAGGCTCCCGGCGGTCCCAAGCAGCCGGCCTTCATGTCGACCCATCCGGCTTCGTACAACCGCCAGCAGGCGCTGACCAGGCAGGCCGACCAGCTGATGCCGGTGTACGAGCAGGCGCGCGCCAGCGGGCACAAACCGAACTGCGCGATGTAGCGGCTTGCGCGGCCGCGCCCGACCGCGGCCGCGCCTTCCACCCTGCCCATGTCTGAACGAGCCGGCCGGCCGCGGTCAACAGGCGCAGGCCCATGCCGTTTTTCCGTGCGAGCCACACGCTGCGTGGCCGAGGAGAAACCGCATGAACACGCTGGCACGAAGCTTCGCCGTGCTGACCGCGCTGGGCCTGGGCCTGGGCGCTTGTGCCTACGCCCCCGATGCCGCTGCCCGCACGCAGATTTCCGTGGGCATCAACGTCGCCCCGCCCGCGCCGCGCTACGAAGTGGTGCCGCCGCCGCGCGTCGGCTACGCCTGGGCGCCGGGCTACTGGCGCTGGGATCCCTATGCCCGCCGCCACGTGTGGGTGGTCGGCCGCTGGATTCCGGCGCGCCACGGCTACGTCTATCGCGCGCCGCGCTGGGAGCCGTACCGCGGCGGCTGGCGCTTCCACGACGGCTACTGGGGCCACTGAGCCCGGTTCGATTCCGACGCGGCTGCCTTGAGGCAGCCGCGTTTTTCTTGACTCTCGAAGAAGGGGTACTTCCGATGCAGATCCGAATCGCGGCGCTCGCCGCGCTCACCATGCTCGCCAGCGGTTGCGTGGAAGAACGCGTGGTGCACGACCGCCCGGTGGTAGTGGAACGTCCGATCGTCCGCCGCGAGGTGGTCGAAGTGATCGCACCGCAACCGCCGCCGGAGCGGATCGTGGAAGTGGAGCCGGCACGGCGCCCCGGCTACGTATGGGCGCGCGGCTACTGGCGCTGGACCGGGCGCGAATACGTCGCCGTGCCGGGGCATTGGGAAGTCGAGCGTCCCGGTTACCACTACGTCCATCCGCATTACGAACACCGCAACGACGGTTGGCATCTGAACGTCGGCGTGTGGGTGAACGGCTGAGTTCGATGCGCTTTACGCCGCCGGCGCCGCACGCATGGCGCCGGCGGCCATCGCCCGGTAATCCCGCGGCGTCATCCCCACCGTCGCCTTGAACTGCCGCGCGAATGCGCTCTGGTCGGCAAAGCCGCAGGCAAGGCCGATCGCCGCCACGCTCTGGTCGCCGCGCAGCAGGCGCATGGCCGCTTCGATGCGCAGCTTGGTCTGCACCTGCTGCGGCGTCAGCTGGAACACGCGGCGGAAATGCCGCTCAAGCTGCGCCACCGACACGCCGGCCAGCTCCGCCAGCTTCGCCACGCGCACGCCTTCGGCGTAGTGCTCCTGCAGATAGGCGAGCACGCGGCGCAGCCGCACATAGGTGGGGTGGCGGCCATCCGGCTTGCCCAGGTCGCGCGAGATGCCGACGATGCCGTGCACCTCCCCGCGTTTCAGCAGCGGCCGCTTGCAGGTCAGGCACCAGCCCGGCACGCGGTTGGGGAAGATGTGCACTTCGAGCTGGTTCTCGATCACCTCGCCGTCGAGCACGCGGCGGTCCTGCGAGGCGTAGGAGCCGCCCAGCGTGGCGGGAAACAGCTCGACCACGCTGCGGCCGATCACGTCCGCGCGCTGCTTCAGGCCCAGCCGGCGCACCAGGGTGAGGTTGGCATGCGTGTAGCGGCCCTGGCCGTCCTTCACGAAGAACACCACGTCGGGCAAGGCGTCGAACAGCGCCTCCAGCTCGTCGGCCGAAATCTTCATGTCCATCGCAGGTCCTGCCCCGTCGCGAAACCTTGTGCAATCGCAGCATGGCACAAAACCGGCCTGGCGCATTATGCCGATTTCCGCATGCAGCGATGCCAAGCCCTGCTAGACGCCCACCGCCGCGGCGGCGAGCATGTCCGGCATGCATACCATCGACGTGATCGACTCGCACACCGGCGGCGAACCCACCCGCACCGTCATCGCCGGCTTCCCCGACCTCGGCGCCGGCACATTGATGGAGCAGCGCGAACGCTTCCGCCGCGATTTCGACCGCTGGCGCGCCGGCATCGCCTGCGAGCCGCGCGGCTCGGCCACCGTGGTCGGCGCCCTGCTGCTGCCGCCGCAGAGTGCGGAGGCCTGCGCCGGCGTGATCTTCTTCAACAACGTCAGCTATCTGGGCATGTGCGGCCACGGCACCATCGGCGTGGTGCGCACGCTGCAGCACCTGGGCCGCATCGGCCCCGGGCTGCACAAGATCGAGACGCCGGTGGGCACGGTGGGCGCGGAACTGCATGCGGATGGCCGCGTGTCGATCGACAACGTCGAAAGCTACCGCCACGCCAAGGACGTCAGGATCAGCGTGCCCGGCTACGGCGACGTCACCGGCGACATCGCCTGGGGCGGCAACTGGTTCTTCATCACCAGGGACACCCCGCTGCCGCTGGAGATCCACCACCAGCGCGAACTCACCGCCTACACCGAAGCGATCCGCCGCGTGCTCGAAGCGCAGGGCATCACCGGCGCCGAAGGCGGCGAGATCGACCATATCGAGATCAATGCCGACCTTGGCGCCAAGGCCGGCCGCAACTTCGTGCTGTGCCCCGGTCTGGCCTACGACCGCTCGCCCTGCGGCACCGGCACCAGCGCCAAGCTGGCCTGCCTGGCCGCGGACGGCAAGCTCGCCCCGGGCGAGGTGTGGCGGCAGGAAAGCATCCTCGGCGCGGGCAGCGAGTTCGAAGCCACCTACACCCCCTCGGCACGCGGCGTGAAGCCGCGCATCACCGGCAGCGCCTTCGTGGTGGCGCGATCCACCTTGCTGTTCGACGAAGCCGACGCATTCACCTGGGGCAGTGGCGCGGAATGAGCGTGCCCGGTTACGACCTGATCGTGATCGGCGCCGGCATCGTCGGCGCCGCCTGCGCGGACGCGGCCAGCGGCGACGGCCTGCGCGTGGCGATCGTCGAACCCGGCCCGATCGGCGGCGGCGCCACGGCGGCGGCGATGGGGCATCTGGTGGCGATGGACGACGACCCCGCCGAACTGGCGCTCGCGCGCTACTCGCTGCGCCAATGGGAAGCCTTCGCCGACCTGCCCGAAGCCGAATTCAGCCGCTGCGGCACCTTGTGGGTGGCGCGCGAGGAGCGCGAGCTGGCCGCCGCCGCGGCACGCGCCGCGCGCCTGGCCGCGGCCGGCGTGGAAGCGCAACTGCTGGACGACCAGCAGCTCTACGAACTGGAACCCGAGCTCGCCCCCGGCATGAGCGGCGGCATGCTGGTGCCGCGCGAGGCCGTGGTGTATCCGCCGCGCGTGGCGCGGCACCTGGTTGCCCGCGCGCAGTCGCGCGGCGCGGTGCTGTATGCCGGACGCCGCGTGCAGGCGCTGCGCCGCGGCGGCGCGCAACTGGACGATGGTTCCTCGCTCAGCGGCCCGGTGCTGGTCGCCACCGGCTGCGCCCTGCCCGCGCTGCTGCCGCAGTTGCCGATGCGCGCGCGCAAGGGGCATCTGGTGATCACCGACCGCTATCCCGGCCTGCTGCGGCACCAGCTGCTGGAACTGGGCTATGCCGACAGCGCGCACGGCGATGCGGACAGCAGCGTCGCCTTCAATGTGCAGCCGCGTCCCACCGGGCAGATCCTGCTCGGCTCCTCGCGCGAATTCAGCGCCACCGATGCGGCCGTATCGCCGGCCATGCTGCGCCGGATGCTGGAACGCTGCTTCGCCTTCGTGCCCGCGCTGCGCGAGCTGCAGGCGCTGCGCGCGTGGACGGGCTTCCGCCCCACCACGCCGGATGGACGTCCCTATCTCGGCGCCGTACCCGGCGCCACCGACCAATGGGTGGCCGCCGGCCACGAAGGCCTGGGCGTCACTACCGCCCTGGGCAGCGCGCGCCTGCTGCTGGACCTGATCCAGCAGCGCCAGCCGGCGCTCGATCCGGCGCCTTACGCGCCGTCGAGGCTGGCCGCATGAGCGCAACGGTGCGATTGCAGGTCAACGGCCAGCCGGTCGAAGTACCGGCCGGCGCCAGCGTCGCCGCCGCGGTGGCGCATTGGACCTTGCATTTCCGCACCTCGGTCAGCGGCGAAACGCGCGCCCCGCTGTGCGGCATGGGCGTGTGCTTCGAATGCCGCGTGCGCATCGACGGCGTCGCGCACCAGCGCGCCTGCATCACGCCCGCACGCGACGGCATGCAGGTGGACAGCCATGACTGAGCGCTACGACGTGCTGGTGGTCGGCGCCGGCCCCGCCGGCCTGGCGGCGGCGGGCACGGCGGCGGCGCATGGCGCGCGCGTCGGCCTGCTCGACGCCCAACCGCGCGCAGGCGGCCAGGTGTGGCGCCACGATGTGCGCAAGCCGGCGCCGCGCGCCGCGCGCGAAGCCATCGCCGCCCTGCATGGCGTGAACCTGCTGGCGCAGCACAGCGTGATCGCCAGCGAAGACGGCGCGCTGCGCGTGGAAACGCCGGAAGGCTCCGCCCTGCTCACCTACGGCGCCCTCGTCCTCGCCACCGGTGCGCGCGAACTGCTGCTGCCCTTTCCCGGCTGGACACTGCCGGGCGTGAGCGGCGCGGGTGGCCTGCAGGCGCTGACCAAGCAAGGCTGGCCGGTGGCCGGCAAGCGCGTGGTCATCGCCGGCAGCGGGCCGCTGCTGCTCGCCGCCGCGGCCACCTTGCGCGCGCACGGCGCGAAAGTCGTCGGCATCCACGAACAGGCCTCCCCTGACAGCGTGCACGCCTTCGCGCGGCAACTGCTGCATTGGCCCGCTCGCGCCGCGCAAGCCTTGTCCCTGCGCGCCAGACTCATGGGCGTGCCGTATCGCTTCGGTTCGATCGTGCGCCACGCGCATGGCGAAGACGCCGTGCGCGTGGTGGAAATCGAAGACGCCCACGGCACCGCCTGCGTGGACTGCGATCTGCTCGCCGTCGGCTACGGCCTGGTGCCGAACGTGGAACTCGCCCAGTTGCTCGGCTGCGCACTCGACCACGCGCCAACCCATCCGCACGTGCAGGTGGACGAACTGCTGCGCACCAGTGTGCCGGCCGTCTTCGCCGCGGGCGAAGCCTGCGGCATCGGCGGCCTGGCGGCCGCGCGCATCGAAGGCGCCATCGCCGGCCATATGGCCAGCGGACATGCCGACGAAGCCCGCGTCCTGCTGCCGGAGCGCGATCGCGCCCGCCGCTTCGGCGCACTGCTGGCCCGGCACTTCGCACCGGGCTCACGCGTACACGCACTGGCCACGCCGCAGACCCTGATCTGCCGCTGCGAAGACGTGACGCTCGGCGCGCTCGACGGCTATGCCGACGCGCGCGACGCCAAGCTCGCCACCCGCTGCGGCATGGGCGCCTGCCAGGGCCGCATCTGCGGCACCGCGCTGGCGGAACTGGGCCGCTTCCCGCGCGGCGCCGGCCGCCCACCTTTGTTTCCCGCGCGCCTCGCCACCCTGGCGGGGCTCGCCACCTCCCCTTCCGACGACGCATCGAGGTCAACGACATGAGCACTGCATCCATCTGGCGCGGCGTGATTCCCGCCATCACCACGCCATTCACTACCGACGGCCAGGTCGACCACGCCTTCCTCGCCAAGCATGCCAACCAGCTGATCGACGCCGGCTGCACCGGCATCGTGCCGCTCGGTTCGCTGGGTGAAGCCGCTACGCTCTCGTTCGAAGAAAAGCTCGCCATCATCCGCACCCTGGTGCAGGCGCTGAACGGTCGCGCGCCGGTCATTCCCGGCATCGCCGCGCTGTCCACCGACGAAGCCGTGCGCCTGGCGCAGCAGGCGAAGGCGCTGGGCTGCTCGGGCCTGATGGTGCTGCCGCCGTATGTGTATTCCACCGACTGGCGCGAAATGGGTGCGCATCTGCGCGCGGTGATCGCGGCCACCGACCTGCCCTGCATGCTCTACAACAACCCCGTCGCCTATAAAACGGACTTCGCGCCGGAACAGATCGCCGAACTGGCGCATGAATTCCCCAATGTGCAGGCGGTGAAGGAATCCTCCGGCGACGTGCGCCGCTTCGCCGGCATCCGCGCCCTGCTGGGTGACCGCGTGGAATTGCTGGTGGGCATGGACGACGCCATCGTCGAAGGCGTGGCCATGGGTGCGCGCGGCTGGATCGCCGGCCTGGTCAATGCCTACCCGAAGGAATCGGTGAAGCTGTTCGAACTGGCTCGCGACGGCGGCGCCGATGCGGCGCTGGAGCTGTATCGCTGGTTCCTGCCGCTGCTGCGCCTGGACACGGTGCCGACCTTCGTGCAGCTGATCAAGCTGGTGCAGGCCAAGGTCGGCATGGGCAGCGAACACGTGCGCGCGCCGCGGCTGGCGCTGGTCGGCGAACAGCGCGAAGCTGCACTGCGCGTGATCGATCACGCCATGGCCCACTCACCCAAGGTATGACATGGATATTCAGCCCATCCTGATCGACGGCCACTGGCGCGCGGCAAGCGCGCCGGCCGGCCAGTTCCGTGCCGAGAATCCCGCGACCGGCGAAGCGATCGGCCCGGCCTTCCCGGTCTGCGGCGCGCAAGATGTCGAGGCGGCGCTCGCCGCCGCGACCGCGGCGGCCGCCGAACTGGCCGCGGCCCCGCCGGAACGCATCGCCGCCTTCCTCGAAGCGTATGCCGATGCGATCGAAGCCGACGCCGAAGCGCTGGTCGACACCGCCCACGCCGAAACCGGGCTGCCCAAGCAGCCGCGCCTGGCCGCCGTGGAACTGCCGCGCACCACCAACCAGCTGCGCCTGGCCGCGAAGGCCGTGCGCAGCTATGCGTGGACGCAGCCGGTGATCGATACCGCCGCCAACCTTCGTTCGCACTTCGCGCCGCTGGGCAAGCCGGTGCTGGTGTTCGGCCCGAACAATTTCCCGTTCGCCTTCAACGCCATCGCCGGCAGCGATTTCGCCTCGGCCATCGCCGCGCGCAATCCGGTGATCGCCAAGGCGCACCCCTCGCATCCGGCCACCAGCGAGCGCCTGGCGCGCGCGGCATTCGCGGCGCTGCGCCAGGCCGGCCTGCCGCCGGCTTCGGTGCAGATGCTCTATCACTTCGATCATGCGATCGGCGGAAAGCTGGCCGGCGACGCGCGCCTGGGCGCGATCGGCTTCACCGGCAGCCGCGCGGGCGGACTCGCGCTGAAGGCCGCCGCCGATGCGGCGGGCGTGCCGGCTTATGTGGAGCTGTCCAGCGTCAATCCCGTGTTCCTGCTGCCGGGGGCGCTGGCCGAACGCGGCGCCGCGCTGGCGCAGGAGTTCTTCACCTCCTGCACCATGGGCAGCGGCCAGTTCTGCACCAATCCCGGCGTGGTGATCGTGCCGCGTGACGAGGCCGGCGATGCCTTCGTCGAAGCGGCCAAGGCCCATTTCGCCGGGGCCGCGCCGGGCGTGCTGTTCTCGCGCGGCGTGCTGGAACATCTGCAGCACGGCATCGCCACGCTGCGCAAGGCCGGCGCGCAGCTGCTGGCCGGCGGCGTGGCCGGCTCGCCCGGCTACCGCCATGCGCCCACGCTGCTGGAAGTCGACGCCGCGCAGTTCCTGCGCGAACCGCAGGCGCTGCAGACCGAAGCCTTCGGCCCGGCAAGCCTGCTGGTCCGCACGCACGGCCTGGCGCAGATGGTCGAGGTGGCCAATGCCTTCGAAGGCAACCTCACCGGCACGCTGTACACCGGCAGCACCGACGACGAAGCGTCGGCCGCCGTCGCGCGCGCCTTGCGTCCGCGCGTGGGCCGCCTGATCGGCAACCGCATGCCCACCGGCGTGGCGGTCAGCCCGGCCATGAACCATGGCGGTCCGTATCCGAGCACCGGCCATGCGGGCTTCACCGCGGTGGGCATGCCGGCGGCGATCCACCGCTTCGCCGCCCTGCACTGTTACGACAACCTGCCCGAACACCTGCTGCCGGCGGAACTGCGCGACCACAACCCCGGCGGCGTGGCGCGGCAGATCGATGGCTGCTGGTGCGTGGACGATCTGGGAAGCAAGAACGCATGAGTTCCAGCCAGATCGGCGGCCTCGATCCCGCCCAGGCGCGCGCGCGCCTGCAACCGTGGCAAGCCGCCGCGCCCGCCATCGGCGCGGACGAATACCAGCACCGCCTGGAACACGCCCGCGCGCTGCTGCGCGTGCAGCGGCTCGACGCCCTGCTGGTCACCGCCGGTACTTCGCTGCGCTATTTCACCGGCGTGGCCTGGGGCGCGAGCGAGCGGCTGGTCGGCATGCTGCTCACCGCGCAGGGCGATCCGATCCTGATCTGCCCCGGCTTCGAGGCCGGCTCGCTCGCCGCGGTGCTGCGCATTCCGGCCGAGGTGCGCCTGTGGGAAGAACACGAGGACCCGCAGCAGCTCGTCGCCGACGCATTGGCCGAGCGCGGCGCCGGCAGTCTGGCGCTCGATCCGGCGGCGTCCTTCGCCGTGGCCGAACGCCTGCGCGCCGTGCTCGGCGGCAAACCCATCGCCGACGCCAGCGCGATCGTCGACGGCTGCCGCATGTGCAAATCTTCCGCCGAACTGGCGTTGATGAAGCAGGCCACGGCGATGACGCTGGAGGTGCACCGCCTTGCCGCCGGCCTGATGCGCGAAGGCATCTCGCGCACCGAGCTGGTGCGCTTTATCGACGAAGCGCACCGCGCGATGGGCGCGGACCACGGGTCCACCTTCTGCATCGTGCAGTTCGGCCACGCCACCGCCTACCCGCACGGCATTCCCGGCGAGCAATACCTGGAGCGCGACCAGCTGGTGCTGATCGACACCGGCTGCACCGTGCAGGGCTACCACTCCGACATCACGCGCACCTACTGCTTCGGCACGCCCACCGCCGAGCAGGCGCGCATCTGGGAACTCGAACAGGCCGCGCAACGCGCCGCGTTCGAAGCGGTGCGGCCCGGCGTCACCTGCGCCAGCGTCGACGATGCCGCCCGCGCCGTGGTGGAAGGCGCGGGCCTGGGTCCGGACTACCGCCTGCCCGGCGTGCCGCACCGCACCGGCCATGGCTGCGGCATGGCCATCCACGAGATGCCTTATCTGGTGCGCGGCTCGCGCACCGCGCTGCGGCCGGGCATGTGCTGCAGCGACGAACCGATGATCGTGGTGCCCGAGCGTTTCGGCATACGCCTGGAGGACCACTTCTACGTCACCGAGGACGGCGCGGCCTGGTTCACCCCGCCCTCGCCGGCCATCGACCAGCCCTTCGCCTGACGCCCCCGGAGAGGAGCCGATGAAACGACCGATCGCCCATCTTGCCTGCGCCATCTGCCTCGCCATCGCTCCTCTCCTCGCCCACGCCGCCGACGATGCGGACGCACGCTTCCGCGCGATCTACACGCAGGAATGGCAATGGCGCCAGGCGCAGTTCGCCGGCGGCGACGACGAGGACGGCGAGGGCGAGGCGGCCGATCATCTGCCGAAGGTCGATCCAGCCACGCAAGGCCAGCGCCAGCGCTACTGGGCCGACGTATTGAAGCGGCTCGACGCCATCGCGCCGCAGCAGCTGCATGGCGACGATGCGGTGAACTACGCGGTCTACCGCGAACAGATCGAAACCCTGCTGGCCGACCAGCGCTTCCGCACCTGGGAAATGCCGTTCAACAGCGACACGGCGTTCTGGACCGACCTGGGCTTCACCGCGCGCAAGCCCATGCGCACCGCGGACGACTATCGCCGCTACCTGAGCCAGCTGCGCGATATCCCGCGTTATTTCGACGAACAGATCGCCAATATGCGCGCCGGCCTGGCGCGCGGTTTCAGCGTGCCGCGCGTGACCCTGGCCGGGCGCGATCAATCGATTGCCGACGTGGCGAACGCCAAGGGCGACGACAACCTGTTCTACACGCCGTTCCGCAAGATGCCGGACACCATCCCGGCTGCCGCGCAGGAACAGCTGCGCGCGCAAGCGCGTGCCGCCATCGAACGGCAGGTGATTCCCGCCTACGCTCGGCTGCTCGACTTCATGCGCAACACCTACATGAAGCAGGCCCGCACCACGCTTGCCGCCGAAGCGATGCCGGACGGCAAGGCCTTCTACCAGGCGCAGATCCGCGAGTTCACCACGCTGGACCAGAGCCCCGAACAGATCCACGCCACCGGCCAGCGCGAAGTGGCGCGCCTGCGCGCCGAGATGGAGCGCACCATCGGCGAAACCGGCTTCAAAGGCAGCTTCGCGCAGTTCCTGCACTACCTGCGCACCGACCCGAAGTTCTATCCCAAGAGCGCCGACGAGCTGCTCAAGGACGCCGCGTGGATCGCCAAGCGCGTCGACGGCAAGCTGGGCCAGTACATCGGCCGCCTGCCGCGCCAGCGCTTCGCCATCGAGCCGGTGCCGCCGGATCTGGCGCCGTTCTACACGGGCGGCCGCGGCGGCCCGGGCATCTACCTGGTCAACACGTACGACCTGCCCTCGCGCCCGCTGTACTCGCTGACCGCGCTGACCCTGCACGAATCCGCGCCGGGCCATGCGCTGCAGATGCCGCTGGCCGCCGAGCACGAGGGGCTGCCGGACTTCCGCCGCTACACGTATATCTCCGCCTATGGCGAAGGCTGGGCGCTGTATTCCGAGCGGCTGGGCGTGGAGATGGGCATGTACGACACGCCGTACGACCGCTTCGGCTATCTCAGCTACCAGATGTGGCGCGCCTGCCGCCTGGTGGTGGACACCGGCATCCATCACCTCGGCTGGACGCGCGAACAGGCGCAGGCCTTCATGCGCGACCACACCGCATTGAGCGAGCACGAGATCGAGACCGAGGTGGACCGCTATATCGCCTGGCCGGGCCAGGCGCTGTCGTACTACCTGGGCGAGATGGCGATCGTCGATGCGCGCGCGAAGGCTGAAAAAGCCCTGGGCGAACGCTTCGACCTGCGCGCCTTCCACGACACCGTGCTGTCGCTCGGCTCCGTGCCGCTGCCCGTGCTGCAGCAGCAGGTGGACCGCTTTATCGCCAAGGGTGGCAAGTCGCCTTACGCGCAGGCGCAAGCGCCGTAACGAACACTGTGGTTTCGGGGAGGAACCGATGGGCCTGATCGACGACATCACCCGGCGCAAGCCAGTGGAAAGCCTGCAGCGCGAGGCGGGCCAAGGCACCGGCCTGCGCCGCGTGCTGGGCCTGTGGCAACTCACCGCCATCGGCCTGGGCGGCATCATCGGCGTGGGCATCTTCGTGCTCACCGGCACGGTGGCGGCGACGCAGGCGGGGCCCGCCGTGCTGCTGTCCTTCCTGCTCGCCGGCATCGCCAGCGCGGCGGCGGCGCTGTGCTATGCGGAGTTCGCCGGGCTGATTCCCGTCACCGGCAGCGCCTACACCTACGGCTACGCGGTGCTGGGCGAATTCGCCGGATGGATCATCGGCTGGGACCTGCTATTGGAATATGCGCTGATCGCCGCGGTGGTGGCGGTAGGCTGGTCCGGCTACGCGCAGGTGCTGCTCAACAACTTCGGCTTGCCCTTGCCCACCTGGGCGCAAGGCGCATGGGGCACCGGCCCCGGACGCGTGGTGAACCTGCCGGCCATCCTGATCTCGGTGGCCATCACCGCCCTGCTCGCGGTGCGCATGGAATGGGGCGCGCGCTTCAACACGCTGATCGTCGGCATCAAGATCGCCGGCGCCGCCTTGATCGTGATCGCCGGCGCGGCTTACGTGAAGCCGGAACGCTGGCATCCGTTCATGCCGTTCGGCATGCATGGCGTGGTGACCGGCGCGGCCGTGGTGTTCTTCGCGGTGTTCGGTTACGACATGCTGACCACCGCCGCCGAGGAATCGCGCAACCCGCAGCGCGACCTGCCGCGCGCGGTGCTGCTGTCGCTGGGCATCGCGATGCTGCTGTATTTCGCCATCTGCCTGGTGCTGACCGGCATCGTGCCTTACACCACGCTGGACAACGACGCGCCGGTGGCCAACGCGTTCATCCGCATCGGCATGCCGTGGACCATGGCGGTGATCTCGCTGGCTTCGGTGTGCGGCATCACCAGCGTGATCTTCGCCAACCTGCTGGCCGGCGCGCGCATCGGCTTCAGCCTGGGCCGCGACGGCCTGCTGCCGGGATGGTTCGCCGGCATCCATCCGCGCTGGCGCACGCCGCATCGGGCGACCTTCCTGCTGGGCACGGTGACGGCGGTGGCGGCGGGGCTGTTTCCGCTGGACGAGCTGGCGAAGCTGGTGAATATCGGCGTGCTCGGTGCCTTCATCGTGATCTGCACCGCGGTGGCGGTGTTGCGCTGGCGGCGGCCGGATCTGCACCGGCCGTTCCGCACGCCATGGGTGCCGGTGGTGCCGCTGATCGGCGTGGGGTTTTCCTGCTGGCTGATCTGGGGGCTGCCGGCGGTGACCTATGTGCGGTTTGCGCTTTGGCTGCTGGTGGGTTGCATGGTGTATCTGGGGTATGGGCGCAGGCATAGCCGCCTGGCTCAGCGGAACACGCCGGCATCGGAAACGGTTTAGGGGAATCGAATGGATCGGCGTCGTTTTCTGCAAGGCCTGGCCGCGACGAGCGCGGCCGCGGGGCTGGTGGGTTGGGAAGGGGCATCGGCGCAGTCGGGCGCGCCGGCGGGAGGCGCCGGCACGCTGGCGCCACCGCCACGTATCCCGCTCGCCAAGCTTTCCACCGAAGGCCATGCGCGGCTCGCCGGTTTCGATGTGCAAGGCGCCGCGTGGTCGGTATTCGAAGACCTGAGCACGCCGGATGGCGCGATCACCCTGGCCGGTCCGGATGGCGGCTGCGTGCTGGGCAAGCGCACCGAGTCCTGCGCCGCCGAAGCCGGCACGCCTTATCTCGGCCTCGCGCTGAAGGAACTGGCCCTGGCCGACGCCGACCTGCTGGCCGATCGCCTGCTCAAGCGCGGCGAACCCGATCCCGAACAGGTGCGCCTCGCCGCGCCTCCGCTCGCCTCGACGCTGGACCCGAAGGACTACAACGGCCGCCTGCCGTGGACCACCTTCGTCGGCAACGTGGCCTGCGCCGACACCATGCCGGTGTTTCCGGACGGCCGCACGCGCACCTTCAAGCCCATGCAGGAAACGGCGGCGCTGCGCGACGAGAAGCTCGCGCCGCAGCGGCGCGAAGGCCTGCTCGGCGGCTGGCTGCCGGCGGTGCACAAGGTGTTCCCGCTGGGCGACGGACGCTGGTACGACGTGCTGGTGTTCGCCGACGTCGACGCGGCCGACCGCTTCGTGGTGCAGACCTGGCACCGCACCGCGCTGATCGAGCATGGGCGCGCGAGCGAAGTGCATTACGGCTACAGCTATCCCTCATATCCGCCCACGCGCCAGCCGCCATCGGCGGAAGCTTTCTATCGCGCCCTGCTGCGCTTCCACGACGCCTGGCAGCAACAGCTTGCCGATGCCTGCGCCATGCGCACCCCGGATCCGAGCTGGGCCGACATGGCGCGCCATGCGTTCGCACGCGAACTGGTGGTGCGGCCGGGCGGCAGCTATCCGAAGTACGGCGCGGTGGACCGCGACTACTACGGCAACGAGTACGACGGCTTCCAGGACACGTTCACCAGCTCGCTCTACGCGAACCTCGAATGGGGCCGCAACGCGCAGGCCGCGGCGGTGCTGGACGGCTATTTCACCGATTTCGTGCAGGCCGACGGCATGGTCAACATGCGCGGCGCGGAAACCGGCCAGTTCGGCCTGACGCTGTCGCTGCTGGCGCGCTATCTGCACTACACCGGCGACACGGCGCTGCTGTGCAAGCACCAGGGCAAGATCGAAGCCACCGCGCGCATCCTGCTGGACCTGCACGATGCCAGCCTGCGCCTGCCGAACAACGACCCCGGCCATGGCCTGCTGCATGGCTGGAACGAGTCGGACGCCTGCCTGTTCCCCGAGCCGCAGCTGTGGTGGAAGCCTTACTACGCCAACAGTGCGCTGGCTTCGCGCGGCCTGCGCGATCTGGCGGCGGTGTGGGAGCGCATCGATGCCCATGGCAAGGCCTTGGCGGACCGCTGGCAGGAGCGTTCGCGCGTGCTCGCCGCGCAGCTCGTACGCAGCGTGCGCGCCAATGTCCGCCACGATCTGCATCCGCCCTATGTCGGCCCGCTGCCCGGCGCGAAGCTCACCTTCCGCCAGTCGCTGCTGCAGGAAAAGCCCAGCGAACAGCAATGGCCGCATCGCGCCTATGCCGAACTGCTGCAGGCGGACGTGCTGCCGGACGACCTCGCCCACCTGGTGATCGACTGCATGCGCGGCCACGGCGCCACCTCGATCGGCGTGGTGGCGAACGTGGCGCCGCCTTCGCCGGACGGACGCGACATCCTGGGCTTTATTTCCTACGGCTATGCGCAGCAGTTGCTGCGGCTGGGGCGGATCGACGAGTACCTGCTGTTCCTCTACGCGCACCGCTATCACGCGCATACGCCGGGCAGCTGGACCGCGGGCGAGGTGAGCGACCTGAGCGGCGGCATGCCGCTGTTCTGCATGCCGGCGCAGTTGACGATGCCGTTGCTGCTGCGGTGGATGGTGGTGTTCGAGGACAGCGAGGGCGAGGTCTTGCACCTGGCGCGCGCGGTGCCGCGGCGGTGGATGGGTGGAGATCAGGCCATCGAGCTGCGCGGCGCGCCGACGCGGTGGGGGCGCGTGGATGTGCGTCTGCAGCCGGATGGCGGGCATGGCGTAACGGGGGAGATCAGGCTGCCGGAACGTGCGCCCGGTGCCGTGTGGTTGAGTCTTCGGGCACCGGAAGGTAAGCGGCTGGGGAATGTGCGCGCCGAGGGAGCCGTGGTGAAGGAGCGGCGTGGGGAGAGCGTGCGATTGGATGGCAAGGCCACCGAAGTCGTGCAAATTTCCGCAACGTTTATTTGAGAAACCCTTCTCCCTTCGGGAGAAGGTGGCGGCAGCTGGATGAGGGTACGGGCGAAGCGATGCACTTCGCTCCCCCGACCCCTCACCCCGGCCCTCTCCCGGGAGTGGAGAGGGAGTACGTTGCGCTGCGCTGAAACCACTATGCGCAATTCCGCACGCCTCTTTCCCAAATACGACAAGACGCCCCGCGCATGTGACGGCAGGATGAAACCATGCGCATCGGGGGACGCGCCGCCAACCGCCACGCCGCGTCCACGCGCGGCCGCACGCACGGGGAGAGGGCATGCCGTCCGGATGTAGCGATCACCGCAAGCGATTCCTGACGAAGGCTGCCGCCGCGGCGAAATTCCGCCACTCGCCGGCTGACTCGTTCTGGTGCCGTACCGGCTCGGTTGCCGATGCATTCGCGCGTTTCGATGCCAGCATTCGCTCCCATGACGACGACGGCCCGCACGCCGCTTCCCCTTCGAAACCCAGACCCCGGCCGGCGCCGGGCGTGGCAGCCGGGCGGCCTGGAGCGGCCGCCCGGCTGCGCACGCTTTCGGCGCACGGGCTTCGTTTCGAGGCCGTCGCGGCGCGACCGCTGAAGGAACTCCACGGGGAGCGCCACACCGTGTACCGCCAGCAATCCGACGCGCCCGGCCAGGGCTGAGCGCGTCACGCCCGCCTCGCGCGGGCCGCAGCAACGCAACGCACCCGGCCGGGCCGCCAGCCCGGCACGGCGTGCTGTTGCCCGACGAAACGCAATCGCCGCAGGGACGGCCGTTGCGCATGCCCCATCACTGGCACCACGAGGTATCCGCCCATGCATCCACGTTCCGCCTGTCGCCATCCACGCGCGCTCAGCCTCGCCGTCAAGCTCGCCATCGCCAGCACCGCGGTCGCCATGGCAGCACCTGGCTGGGCGCAGGACGCGCCGCCGCCCGACGCCGCCGATCCGCAGAAAGCCAAGAGCCTGGAAACCGTCACCGTCACCGGTTCGCGCATCCGCCGCGTCGACGTCGAAACCGCCAACCCGGTGGTGACGCTGGACCGCGCGCAGATCGCCGCCACCGGCAAGGCCACGCTCGGCGACCTGGTGCAGGAACTGCCGTCGATCGCCGGCAACGCCACCAATGCCAATACCAATAACGGCGGCGGCACCGGCGCGGCCACCATCTCGCTGCGCGGCATGGGCGACAAGCGCACGCTGATCCTGGTCAACGGCGTGCGCCTGGCCTACAACGACGTCAACAGCATCCCCGCCAACATGATCGACCGCGTGGAAGTGCTGAGCGACGGCGCCTCGGCCATCTACGGTTCGGATGCGATCGGCGGCGTGGTGAACTTCATCCTGCGCGAGCATTTCAGCGGCGTGCAGCTGTCGGGCGATTTCGCCCAGAGCAGCCGCGGCGACGGCACCCGCCGCAACTTCACGCTGACCGCAGGACAAGGCAACGAGCGTGGCAGCGTCATCGCCGGATTAGGGCACCAGAGCCTGGATGCCGTATCGGCGCGCGACCGCTCGTTCTCGCGCGACGCGCTCAACCTCACCGGCGGCAAGGTGATCGTCAGCGGCTCCTCGGCCGCGCCATACGGCGCGATCACCCTGCCCGGCGCGCAGGCCAGGGCCCTGGGCTGCACGTCGCGCGTGGCGCTCAACGCCGGCGTCAGCGGCGCCACCACGCCCGGCGACTATCATTGCTACAGCGTCGCGGACAGCTACAACTACCAGGGCGACAACATCCTGCAGACGCCGCAGAAGCGCGACCAGTTCTTCGTGCTGGGCAAGTACAAGCTCAATGACAAGCTCGAAGCCTACGCCAACCTCTACTACACCAAGACCCAGTCCGAATCGCAGATCGCGCCGGTGCCGGTGTTCGCCAACGGCGACAACTTCATCGTGTCCAAGGACAACTACTACAACCCGTTCGGCGTGGACTTCGGCACCGACCGGGTGAGCGGCGCCAACAACGGCGACTTCAATACGCGCTTCACCACCCTGGGCTATCGCCGCTACAGCTACAACACCTACAACCTGCAGGTGACACCGGGCCTGCGCGGCGGCTTCGGCGACAGCAGCTGGCAATGGGATGCGGCGTTCAACTACGGCAAGGTACGGCAAAAGTCGGTCAACTATGGCTTCCTCGATTACGCCGGCTTCCAGCAAGGCCTGGGGCCTTCGTATCTCGATGCGTCCAGCGGCAAGGTGACCTGCGGTACGCCGGGCAACCCGATCGCCGGCTGCACGCCGATCAATATCTTCAACGTCAACGACCCCACCACCATCGCGGCGCTGAAGAACATCCAGCGCAATCCGGTGACCACCACCGCGTATACGGTGAAGCAGTTCGAAGCGAACGCCAACGGCGGCCTGTTCGACCTGCCCGCCGGCACGGTGAACCTGGCCACCGGTTTCTCCTACCGCAAGGAGAGCACGTCCACGCGCACCGATCCGCTGGCGGTGGCCGACCTCAACGGCCTGTGCGGCGTGGTGGAGTTCTGCAGCTCGGTGCTCGCCGGCAGCTTCAACGTGAAGGAGGCCTACGCCGAAACGCTGATCCCGCTGCTGTCGGGCAAGCCCTGGGCGCAGGCGCTGAACCTCACCCTGGGTACGCGCTGGTCCGACTACAGCAGCGCCGGCCGCAGCACCAACAGCAAGCTGGCGGTGGAATGGCGGCCGATCGACAACCTGCTGCTGCGCGGCACGGTGTCCGAGGTGTTCCGCGCGCCGAACATCAGCGAGCTGTACGGCGGCATCGCGGGCGACGCGCCCACCGTGAACGACCCCTGTAACGGCTATACCGGCGGCCATCCGCAGGCCTGCGCCAGCGTGCCCACCGACGGCAGCTACCGGCAGGCCAATCCGGAGATCTCGGCCAAGACTTCCGGCTCGCTCGCCGCCGGCTACCAGCTGAAGCCGGAGCAAGGCAAATCCTTCGACTTCGGCGTGGTGTACGACCCGCAATGGGTGCCGGGCCTGTCGCTGAGCGCGGATGTGTGGCGCATCAATCTCAACGACACCATCACCGCGATCTCGGCGCAGACGGTGCTGAACCAGTGCTATGCCAACCCGGCCAGCCCGTTCTGCAGCTTTATCCACCGCTTCGCCAGCGGCGCGATCAACTACGTGGCGGAGCCGACGGTGAACCTGGGCGCGCTGTCCACCAAGGGCGTCGATGGCAGCGTGGCGTATCGCTTCAACACCGAGCGCTACGGCCGCTTCAACCTGCGCCTGGATACCACCTACGTGGCGCGCTACGACGTCAATCCCGACCCGTCCGACGCCACCTCGGTGACCATCCACAACGCCGGCCGCTACACCTACGCCTATGGCAACTTCCCGCGCTGGCGCGGGCTGGCCACGCTGAACTGGGCGCAGGGTCCGTGGAGCGCGAGCTGGCGCCTGCGCTATGTCGGCCGCACCGAGGTAGGCAGCCCCGACGCGCGGCAGCAGCTGTCGGCCGACCTGACCGTACCGTCGGTGGTGCGCAAGGTCGGCGCGTACGCCTACCACAGCGTGCAGCTGGGCTACGAAGTGAAGGGCTGGCGCACGCGCTTCGACATCGGCGTGGACAACCTGGCCGACAAGCAGCCGCCCCTGCTGTACCAGAACAACGTGAACAACTCGAACACCGACGTAGCCACTTACGACGTGATGGGCCGCTATTACTGGGCCCGGGCGACGCTGACGTTTTGATCGAGTGAAACGAGGCGGGCCAAGGGCTGGCGCGCGGTGCCGCGCCGGCCCTGCTGCAACGCAACAGCGCCCTGCCGGGTGACCCGCTAGACTTATGGACTGTGTTGACACCCCGACCCCCGGTCGGGGTTTTGACTTTAGAGGCATGCGCACGCCGCCCCGCGGCCGCCGTACCGACCACCGCATCCCCAACCGCGCCACCCCACCGTGGAGTCACCGTTCCAATGATTTTCGAAACCATCGCCAAAACGGGTCACGAAGAAGTCGTCTTCTGCCACAACAAGGACGCCGGCCTGAAGGCCATCATCGCGATCCACAACACGGTGCTGGGCCCGGCCCTCGGCGGCCTGCGCATGTGGCCGTACAAGACCGAGCAGGACGCGGTCAACGACGTGCTGCGCCTCTCGCGCGGCATGACCTACAAGAACGCCGTGGCCGGCCTGAACCTGGGCGGCGGCAAGGCGGTGATCATCGGCGATCCGTCCAAGGACAAGTCCGAAGCGCTGTTCCGCGCCTTCGGCCGCTTCGTCAACTCGCTCAACGGCCGCTACATCACCGCCGAAGACGTCGGCATCGACGTCAACGACATGGAATACGTGTTCCGTGAAACCGAATACGT
>Ga0065165_1001262_pt1 | contig 28613 bp, 30 predicted proteins | sample AraplaMF_Cvi_mMF_FD_63813 | JGI IMG/M metagenome (GOLD analysis project Ga0065165, IMG submission 63813) | Arabidopsis root microbial communities from the University of North Carolina, USA - plate scrape MF_Cvi_mMF (version 2) (version 3) | ecosystem: Host-associated > Plants > Roots >... | reverse complement strand
CGGGTTCCGAACCTGCTTCTCGCAGCTGTATATCTTTCGGCGTTCATGGTGCCGAATGGCATGTCGCTACTTGCGATGCTCCAGCATGAAACCATGTCTTCGGCTCTGCCGCCTCGGGCAAGGGCACGATCGCCACGCGCCTGGGGCAGGACCTGGGCCTGCCGGTGCTGGACACCGGGCTCCTGTACCGCGCCGTGGGCGTGCTGATGGACCGGGCCAAGCTGTCGCTGGACGACGAGGGCGCCGCGGCCGCCGCGGCGGCGACCCTGACGGCCGACCTGCTGTCGGATCCGGCCCTGCGCACGCGGGCGGCCGGCGAGCTGGCCAGCCGGGTGGCGGTGCACCCCCGGGTCCGCGACGCCCTGCTGGACTTCCAGCGCACTTTCGCGCGGCAGGAGGGCGGCGCGGTGCTGGACGGGCGCGACATCGGCACGGTCATCTGCCCCGAGGCGCCGGCCAAGCTGTACGTCACCGCCACCCCCGAGACGCGGGCCGAGCGGCGCTGGAAGCAGCTGACGGGCCAGGGCGAGCACGTGGCCTACGATGACGTGCTCGCCGACATCCGCCGCCGGGACGAGCGCGACGGGGGCCGGGCGGCCGCGCCCATGACCCGGGCTGCGGACGCAAACTTGCTCGACACGACCGAAATGACTATAGAGCAGGCCGCCGATGCGGCCCGCCGCATCGTCGAGGCGGCGCGCGCCCGCTGGGAAGCCGGTCAACCGGCGGACTAGCCGAGCAAATCCAACCGCGCCTTTCCCTCGGTCGCTGCGGGCAGAATTCACCGCGCGGGGTGCTTCCCGCGTCTTCGGTTCAACCCCTAACCCGGCCAGCGGGACTCCGTCCGACTTCCCCTCGGAACGCGAACGCGTTCCTAAATCTATTCAAAAGGTTCTGACCATTTCGATCGAAATGGTCGGCGGGAAGTGCGGAACCAATGGTCATTTGAGAATGAAAGTACACATGGCTGACGATCTGAGCCTCAACCCCTCGCGCGACGACTTCGCCGCGCTGCTCGACGAGTCCCTCGGCGGGCGCGATTTCATGGAAGGCCAAGTGGTCCACGGCAAGGTCGTGGCCGTCGAAAAGGACTTCGCCATCGTCGACGTCGGTCTGAAGACCGAAGGCCGCGTTCCGCTGAAGGAATTCGGCATGGACGAAGGCAAGGGCGCGCTGAAGCCGGGCGACACCGTCGAGGTGTTCCTGGAGCGCGTCGAGAACGCCATGGGCGAAGCGGTGATCAGCCGCGAGAAGGCCCGCCGCGAAGAGGCCTGGACGCGCCTGGAAGGCGTCTACGAGAAGAACGAGCCGGTGATGGGCGTCATCGTCGGCCGCGTGAAGGGCGGCTTCACCGTCGACCTGGGCGGCGCCTCGGCGTTCCTGCCCGGCTCGCAGGTGGACATCCGTCCGGTGCGCGACGTCGGCCCGCTGATGGGTCGCGAGCAGCCCTTCGCCATCCTCAAGATGGACCGTCCGCGCGGCAACATCGTCGTCTCGCGTCGCGCCATCCTGGAAGAAGCCCGCGCCGAGCAGCGCACCGAACTGGTGTCGCAGCTGCAAGAGGGCGAAGTCCGCGAAGGCGTGGTCAAGAACATCACCGACTACGGTGCGTTCGTGGACCTGGGCGGCATCGACGGCCTGCTGCACGTCACCGACATGAGCTGGAAGCGCGTCAACCACCCGAGCCAGGTGCTCGCGGTCGGCGACACGGTGAAGGTCCAGATCGTCAAGATCAACCCGGACACCCAGCGCATCTCGCTCGGCATGAAGCAGCTCCAGTCCGACCCGTGGGACGGCGTGGAAGCCAAGTACCCGGTGGGCGCGAAGTTCACCGGCCGCATCACCAACATCACCGACTACGGCGCCTTCGTGGAGCTGGAGCCGGGCGTGGAAGGCCTGGTGCACGTGTCGGAAATGTCGTGGACCAAGAAGAACGTCCACCCCGGCAAGATCGTCTCGACCTCGCAGGAAGTCGACGTCGTGGTCCTGGACGTCGATCCGTCCAAGCGCCGCGTCTCGCTGGGCCTGAAGCAGGCGCTGGCCAATCCGTGGGAAGCCTTCGTGGCCGCTCACCCGATCGGCACGGTCGTCGAGGGCGAAGTGAAGAACGCCACCGAGTTCGGCCTCTTCATCGGCCTGGAGAACGACATCGACGGCATGGTGCACCTGAGCGACCTGGACTGGGCCGCCCCGGGCGAAGAAGCCATCGCCAAGTACCAGAAGGGCGAGACCGTGAAGGCCCGCGTCCTGGACGTCGACGTCGAGAAGGAGCGTATCTCGCTCGGCATCAAGCAACTGTCGGGTGACCCGCTGCAAGGCGACACCTTCCGCAAGGGCCAGACCGTCACCTGCACCGTCACCGAGATCACCTCGGGCGGCATCGAGGTGAAGTTCGGCGACGAGGAAGCTCCGATGACGGCCTTCATCCGCAAGTCGGACCTGAGCCGCGACCGCGCCGACCAGCGCCCCGAGCGTTTCGCCGTCGGCGACCGCCTGGACGCCCAGGTGACCAACGTCGACAAGGCGGCCCGCCGCATCTCGCTGTCGGTCAAGGCCCTGGAAATGGCCGAGGAAAAGGAAGCCATCGAGCAGTTCGGCTCGTCGGACTCCGGCGCCTCGCTGGGCGACATCCTGGGCGCGGCTCTCCGCGAGAAGGCCCAGAAGGAATAGTCCAACGTAGCTGCTCCCCCGCCGGGGGAGCTCCTGCGAAGCAGGTGAAGGGGCTTCCGCTCAGGCGGGGGCCCCTTTTCTTTTGCGTGGAGGAAGCCCCCTCCACCCACCGGCTCGCTCGCGAGCCGGCGCTTCCTTCGTCGTCGATCCGCTGAAGGCGGATCGACGTGGTCCCCCTCCCCCTGGGGGGGAGGAACCTCTATCGTGACGGCCAAGTCTTCGAGAAGGTCGCCGCCCCAGTGTCGCGTTTCGTCCGTTTCGCCGCCGGCCTCGCCGCGGCCCTGCTGATCTCCGCCCCCGCGCTGGCCGCGCCCAAGCCGGTGTTCGGCCCGCCGCCGAAGTGGGTGGACGTGGCGCCGATCCCCGACGCGCCGTCCGCTACGGACGCCCCCGCCGTCCAGACGCTGCTGGACGACAACCAGAGCCGGCTCACCCCGCAGGGCGATGCGTTCTACAACCGCCGCGTCCGTAAGGTGCTGAAGCCCGAGGGCCTGCCGGGGCTCACCACCTTCGGCGTCACCTGGGACCCGCAGGACGAGGTGGTGACGATCCACAGCCTGCGGATCATCCGGGGCGGCCAGACCATCGACCTTCTCGGCAAGGGCAAGAAGATGCTGGTCCTGCGCCGCGAGCAGGACCTGGAGCGCGCCATGCTGGACGGCCGCATGAGCGCCACCCAGCAGATCGAGGGCCTGCAGGTGGGCGACATCGTCGACGCAGCCTGGACCCACGCGGGCCGCGACCCCGTGGCGGGCAACCGCTCGTACGACATGGAGGGCCTGGGCTTCCCCGGCGTGGTCGGCCGCTACCGCGCCCGCCTGTCGTGGCCGACGGGAACGCCGATCAAGTACCGGCCGACCGAGGGCTTCGGCGAGCCGAAGCTGAGCCAGGACGGCGACTGGACCTACCTGGTGCTGGACGCGCAGGGCGTGCAGGCGCCCAAGCCGCCCGTCGGCGCGCCGCCCCGGTTCCGCCGCCTGGGCTCGATGGAGACCTCCAGCTTCGAGAGCTGGAACGAGATCTCGCGCATCATGGCCCCGCTCTACGCCCGCGCCGCCGTGATCGCCCCGGACTCGGACCTACGCGCCGACATCGACGCCATCGCCGCGAAGTCGGCCGATCCCAAGGTGCGCGCCTTCGAGGCCCTGCGCCTGGTGGAGGACAAGACCCGCTACTTCTTCATCGGCATCGGCGACGGCGGCTACGTGCCGGCCCAGGCCGACGAGACGTGGCGGCGCAAGTTTGGCGACTGCAAGGGCAAGACGGCTCTCCTCCTGGCGATCCTGAAGGAGCTGAAGGTCGAGGCCGAGCCCGCCCTGGTCAGCCTGGGCGGCGGCGACGGCATGAACGAGCGCCTGCCGTCGCTGGCGGCGTTCAACCACGTGATCGTCAAGGCGACCATCGACGGCAAGACCTACTGGCTGGACGGCACCCGCACGGGCGACCGCAGCGGCCTGGAGGCCCTGCGCCCGCCGCCGCACCGTTGGGCCCTGCCGATCCGCGCCGCCGGTTCGGACCTGGTCGAGATCGTGGTGCCGCCGATGGACACGCCGTTCCTGGAGGCCACGACCCGCTTCGACGCCTCCAAGGGCCTGGACGAGCCCGCCACGATGCAGATGGTCAGCCGCTTCCGCGGCGACGCCGCCAACGGCCTGCGCCAGATGGTGGCCGCCGTGCCGCGCGCCGACCTGGAGCGCAACTTCCGCCAGCAGATGTCGGGCAGCATGAGCTGGGTCGACGTCCAGACCGTGGACTGGACCGACGACGCCGCCAACGACGCCTTCGAGGTGCGGCTGTCGGGCAAGGCCGACCTGGACTGGCGCAAGAACCCCGACCTGGGCATGCGCGAATATCGCGTCACCCCGCCCAGCAACGCCGCGCCCGGCTATCCGCGCCGTGAGCCCGGGCCGAACCGCGACGCGCCCTACGCCGTGCCGTTCCCGCTCTATGTCCGCGCCACCACCGAGATCGTGCTGCCGGCGGGCGGCAAGGGCTTCACGGTGCGCGGGCCCAGCGGCAAGGAGACGATCGGGGCCATGGAGTTGAGCCGTGCGGCGGGGATCAAGGACGGCGTGGCCCGCTTCACGACCGACCTGCGCTCGCTGCAGCCCGAGATCCCGGCGGCCGACGCCGAGGCCGCCACGCGCACCTTCCGCCGCATCGCCGCCGAGGACAGCCTGGTCCGCGCCCCGCTGTAGCTGAATAGGGTCGCGCGCGGGTTGTGGCGCCCCAGCGGGCGGCAAGCTTGACCGTAGAGTACAGTAAACCTGCTTTTGCGGGTTGATTGCAGGATCGGCATTCGCCATGGTCGCGCCGGTTCGAGGGGCGCGTATGATCAAGTCCGAGCTGATCGCGAAACTGGCGGAGGAAAATCCGCACCTTACGCAACGCGACATCGAACGCGTCGTGGGCGTGATCCTGGAGCGCATGATCGAGGCCCTGGAAGACGGCGGCCGGGTCGAGCTGCGCGGCTTCGGCGCCCTGTCGGTGCGCTCGCGCGACGCGCGTGCGGGCCGCAATCCGCGCACCGGCGAGCCGGTTGACGTGCGCGCCAAACACGTCCCCTTCTTCAAGAGCGGCAAGGAGCTGCGCGAGCGGCTGAACGCCGACGACGAGGGCTGAGCTTCCCGAAAGCCCTCTGAACGGAGGGCGAAATGGGAATCTTCTCGGAATTCCGTGAGTTCATCCAGCGCGGGAACGTCGTCGACCTGGCGGTCGGCGTGATCATCGGCGCGGCGTTCAACGACATCGTCAAGGTGCTGGTCGACCAGGTGGTGATGCCGCCGATCGGCCTTCTGACCTCGGGCGTCGACTTCTCGAAACTGGCCATCGTGCTGAAGCCCGACGACCCGGCGACGCCGGCGAGCGAGCTGGTGGCGATCCAGTACGGCGCCCTGATCAACGCCGGCATCAAGTTCCTGATCGTGGCCTGGGTGGTGTTCCTGATCGTCAAGGCGGTGAACGCCATGCGCCGCGAAGCCCCGCCCGCCGACGCCGCGCCGCCGGCCCCGCCGCCGGAACAGGTGCTGCTGACCGAGATCCGGGACCTGCTGAAGAGCCGCTGACCTTTCCCTCCCCTTCACGGGGAGGGTGGCGAGCGTAGCGAGACGGGTGGGGAATACCTGATCAAGCTCCGCGCCCAGTCGTGACTTCCCACCCGTCTGCTTGCTTCGCGCGCAGCCACCCTCCCCATGAAGGGGAGGGAAAGCTCAGTGCTTCTCGTCCTTGTGGTCCGTGGCGTCCTTGCTCTCGGCCTCGACCTTGGCCGCGCCTTCGCGGGCGCCCTGGGCCGCGCCCTTGGCGGTGTCCTTGATGACCTGGCCGGCGTCGCCCGCGGCGTCCTTGATCTCCGCGCCCACTTCCTTGACGGCCGGGCTGTTAGCGGCCTCCTTGGCCTTGTCGCCGACCTCCTGGGCGGCGTCCTTCACGTCGCCCGCGGTGTCCTGCCGTTCGGCCTTGGTGCAGGCGGCCAGCGCGAACACCAGGCTGGCGGTCGCGATCATGAACGTCTTTCGCATTTGATGGTGCTCCCTGCGACTGAGGCTCCAACGGCGACGCTTGCGCTGAAGTTCCCTTCCATCGCCCCGCCCGCTAAGACCCCGCCATGCGCCTCGCCTTCCTCGGCACCCCGGACTTCGCCGTCTCGGCCCTCTCCGCCATCGTGGCGGCGGGCCACGAGGTGGCCTGCGTCTATTCCCAGCCCCCCGCGCCGCGCGGCCGCGGCCAGGAGCTGAAGCCCTCGCCCGTCCATGCCTTCGCCGAGGCGCACGGCATCCCCGTTCGCACGCCCGTCTCGATGCGCGACCCGGCGGAGATCGAAGCGTTCGCGGCTCTGGGCCTGGATGCGGCCGTGGTGGTGGCGTTCGGCCAGATCCTCCCGGGCGCGGTGCTCGAGGCGCCCCGGCTGGGCTCTTACAACGTCCACGCCTCGCTGCTGCCGCGCTGGCGAGGCGCGGCGCCGATCCAGCGGGCGATCATGGCGGGCGACAAGGTCACCGGCGTCCAGGTGATGCGGATGACCGAGGGGCTGGACGAAGGCCCGGTGCTCGCGACCGCCACCTTGCGCATCGACGCGCAAGAGACGGCGGCCACCCTGCACGACCGCCTCGCCGTGGCCGGCGCGGAGCTGATCGTGAAGACCCTGGCCGACATCGCCGCTGGGACCGCCATGGCGGTTCCGCAGGCGGAGGAGGGCGTCACCTACGCCAAGAAGATCAGCCCGAAGTTCACCCGCCTGGACTGGGCCAAGGACGGCCCGACCCTGGACCGGAAGATCCGCGGCCTGTCGCCGTTCCCGGGCGCCTGGTTCGAGCTGCCCACCGACAAGGGGCCGGTGCGGGTGAAGGCGCTGCTGTCGGCCTACGAGGACGAGTCCGGCGCGCCTGGCGTCACGCTCGACGACCGCCTGTTGGTGGGGACGGGCGAGGGCGCCGTGCGGTTGCTGCGCGTGCAGCGCGAGGGCAAGGGGCCGCAGGACGCCGATGTGTTCCTGCGCGGCAACCCCGTGCCCAAGGGCGTGAAGCTGAGCTGATGCCCCGCTACCGCCTCCTGATCGAGTACGACGGCCGGCCGTTCCACGGCTTCCAGGCCCAGGCCGAGCTGCCTTCGGTGCAGGGCTCGCTTGAGCGCGCCATCAAGAAGTTCTGCGGCGAGGACATCCGCGTGAACGCCGCGGGCCGCACCGACACCGGCGTCCACGCCACCGGCCAGGTGGTGCACGTCGACCTCGCCAAGGATTGGCCGGCCGAGACGGTGCGCAATGCGCTGAACTTCCACCTGATGCCCGACCCCGTGTCGGTGCTGGCGTCCGAGGTGGCCGAGGGCGACTGGCACAGCCGCTTCTCGGCCACGGGGCGGCGCTACCGCTATCGCATCCTCAACCGCATGAGCCCGCCGGCGCTGGACCAGGGCCGGGTATGGCACGTGAAGAAGTCGCTGGACGCGGCGGCCATGCACGAGGCGGCCAAGGTGCTGATCGGCCACCACGACTTCACCACCTTCCGCGACCTGGCCTGCCAGGCGAAGTCGCCGATGAAGACCCTGGACGTCGCCAATGTCTTCCGCGAGGGCGAGGAGGTGATCCTGGAGTTCGCCTCCCGCTCGTTCCTGCACCGCCAGGTGCGGAGCATGACCGGCACCCTGGCCGAGGTGGGCGTCGGGCGCTGGACGAAGGACGACGTGCGCGAGGCGCTGGAGGCGCGGGATCGCCGCGCGTGCGGCCCCGTGGCGCCGGCCGAGGGGCTGTACCTGACGGGGGTGAGCTACTGAAATTCCTCCCCCGCTGGGGGAGGTGGCCCGTAGGGCCGGAGGGGGCTTCCTCCGCGACGATCTGAGCGGAAGCCCCCTCCACCACTTCGTGGTCCCCCTCCCCCTGCGGGGGAGGAACTAGGCGAAATACCGGTCGATGATGCGCGAATAGACTTGCTGCAGCGTGCGGATCTCGGCGACCGGCGCGCGCTCGTCCACCTGGTGCATGGTCTTGCCGACCAGGCCCACCTCGATCACCGGGCACAGGGCGCGGATGAAGCGGGCGTCCGAGGTGCCGCCGCTGGTGGAGAGCTCGGGCGCGGCGCCGGTCACGTCGGCCACGGCGGCGGCCACCAGGTCGGTGAAGGCGCCGCGCTCGGTCAGGAACGCCTCGCCGCTGATCTGCGGCGTCACCGTCGCCTTGCCCTTGAAGCCTTCCGATGCCTTGGCGGCCTCGGCGGCGATCCAGTCGGCCAGCGCCTGGCCAGTGTGGTTCGGGTTGAAGCGGATGTTCAGCCGCGCCCGCGCCACGCCGGGGATGACGTTGGTGGCGGTGTTGGGCACGTCGATCCAGGTGACCTCCAGGTTCGACGGCTGGAACTCGGCATAGCCGTCGTCCAGCTTCCGCGCCTGCAGCGCCGCCAGCAGCCGGATCAGCACCGGCGCCGGGTTGGCCGCGCGGTGCGGATAGGCCACATGGCCCTGGACGCCCTCCACCACGATCTCGGCGTTGATCGAGCCGCGGCGGCCCACCTTGACCATGTCGCCGAACGTCTCGGCCGAGGTGGGCTCGCCCACCACGCAGTGGTCGATGACCTCGCCCTCGGCGGCCAGGGCTTCCACGACCATCTTGGTGCCGTGGGTGGCCACGCCCTCCTCGTCGCCGGTGATCAGGAACGAGATCGAGCCGGTGACCTTGCCGGCGGCGATGGCCTCGGCGGCGGCGGCGGCGAAGGCGGCGATGGCGCTCTTCATGTCGACCGAACCGCGCCCGATCAGCACGCCGTCCACCACCTCGGCGGCGAAGGCGTCCTGCGACCAGGCGGCGGCGTCGCCCACCGGCACCACGTCGGTGTGGCCGGCGAAGCAGAGGTTGGGCCGGGCGCTCCCGTAGCGGGCGTAGAGGTTCTCGATCTCGCCGAACTTCATGCGGCGGCAGGCGAAGCCCAGGCCCGACAGCATCTCCTCGACGATCGCCATGGCGCCGGCGTCGGCGGGCGTCACCGAAGGGCGGCGGATCAGGTCGCGGGTGAGTTCGACGGCGTCGAGGGCGCCAAGGCTTTCGGACGGCATGCGCCCGCCATATCTGGCAATCACGGGAGACGCGAGGGGATCATGCCCAAGATCGACATCGACCAGGCGCCGACGCGCTTCGGGACCACCTATCCGGCCCCCTACGACGCGCCCTGCCGCGAGCGGAAGCGGTGGAAGCTGGGCGACGTCGCCGGCCTCACCGACTTCGGGGTCAGCCTGATGCGCCTGGACCCCGGCGTCTGGACCAGCCAGCGGCACTGGCATTCGGTCGAGGACGAGTTCGTCTGGGTGGTGGAGGGCGAGGTCGTCCTGGTGGAGAACGAGGGCGAGACGATCCTGCGGGCCGGCGACTGCGCGGGCTTCAAGGCCGGTGTCGCCAACGGCCACCACATCCAGAACCGGTCGGACCGGACGGCCGTTCTCCTGGAGATCGGCACGCGCCGGCCGGTGGAGGATGCGGTGGACTATCCGGACATCGACATGGTCATCCACGCCGGCGAGACGATCTCGCGTCGGCGCGACGGGACGCCGTACGAGGACACGGAGGGACGGAAGGTCTGATGCCCAAGATCGACATCGCGGCGCTGGAGACGCGCACCGGCTGCAGCTATCCCGACCCGTTCCGCGAGATCTGCCTGGGCTCGACCTGGCGCAAGCTGGGCGACGCCGCGGGCCTCACCGACTTCGGCGTGAACCTGGTGCGGCTGCCGCCCGGCGTGTGGTCCAGCCAGCGCCACTGGCACACCCATGAGGACGAGTTCGTCTGGGTGCTGGAGGGCGAGGTGGTGCTGGTCGAGGACGACGGCGACCACGTCTTGCGGGCCGGCGATTGCGCCGGCTGGAAGGCGGGCGAGCCGCGCCACGCCCACTGCCTGCAGAACCGCAGCGACCGCGACGCCGTCTACATCGAGATCGGCACGCGCCGGCCCGACGCCGACGAATGCGACTACCCGGACATCGACATGGTCACCGGGCCCGGCGGCTACCTCCACCGCGACGGGACGCCGTACCCGGAGGATTGACCCCCCGCGGGCGCGTCAGCGCCGGATATCGACCACGGACCACGCGGCCACACGGACAGGGCCAACCATCCCGGAGCCGCGCAGCCGAGAGTCTGTGTGGTCCGTGGTCGAATTGGACCGCGCCTGCGGCGCGCCGGGCTTATTAATTTGCATGCAAAATAACTGCATGCGAAGAGCTCCCGACCTCATTGCCCGGGAGCCTTCCATGCGCCTTGTCCTGTCGTTCGCCGCCGCGCTCGCCATCGCCTCGTCGGCCGCCGCCGCCCCGCCGCCGGCCGCGCCCACCGGCCCGCTGCCGCTGCGGGGCGTGGTCAGCCAGATCGACGCCGGCCACCTCACCGTGAAGCCCAAGGGCGGCAAGCCGGTGACCGTGGACCTGACGCCCGACTGGACCGTGCAAGTGACCAAGCCGATCGACGTCTCCGAGATCAAGGAAGGCAGCTTCATCGGCACCTCGGAGATTCCGCAGGCCGACGGCTCGGGCAAGTCGCTGGAGGTCCACGTCTTCCCGCCGGGCGTGAAGATCGGCGAGGGTCACTACGCCTGGAACCTGCGCAAGGGCTCGATGATGACCAACGGCACGGTCGGCAAGGTCACCGTGGGCGCCAAGGGCCGCGAGCTGCAGGTCAGCTACCCCACCGGCCAGCGCAAGATCGTGGTGCCGTCCAAGGTGCCGGTCGTGCAGATCACCGGCGGCACGCGGCCGCTGGTCAAGGCGGGCGTGCCCGTCTTCCTGCTGGCCTTCCCGAAGCCGGGCGGCGGCGGCCTGATCACCGGCGCGGTCGCGGTCGGCGAGAAGGGCGCGGCGCCGCCGATGTAGGCGGGGCCCGTGAAGCCCTTTCCCGAGCGCACGCGGCGCGGGGCGACGGCGGTCTACCGCCATCCCGTGCTGGTGCGCCTGACCCACTGGCTGAATGCGCTGTGCCTGCTGGTCCTGCTGCTGAGCGGGCTGCAGATCCTCAACGCGCACCCGGCCTTCTACTGGGGCGAGGTCGCGCGCTTCGCCCATCCTTGGGCGGCCGTCGAGGCCGTGCCGCGCGACGACGGCGAGCTGCGCGGCCGGGTCACGGTGGCGGGCGCGAGCCTCGACACCACGGGCGTCCTGGGCGCCTCGCTGTCGGGCGGGGAACAGCTTCAAGCCCGCGCCTTCCCGAGCTGGCTGACGCTGCCGTCCTACCCGGACCTCGGCGCCGGCCGCCGCTGGCACTTCGCCTTCGCCTGGATCCTGGTGATCAACGGCGTGGTCTACGGCGCCCTCGCGGTGCTGAGCGGCCGGGTGACGCGCCTGATCTGGCCGTCGCTCGCCGAGCTCAGGACCGTGCCGCGCTCGCTCCGGGACCACCTGCGCCTGCGCTTCGCGCACGGCGACGAGGCGCGCGGCTACAACGTGCTGCAGAAGCTGGCCTATGCGGTGGTGATCTTCGGCCTGCTGCCGCTGATGCTGCTGACCGGCCTGACCATGTCGCCGGCGGTCTATGCCCGGCTGCCGCTGTTGGGCGACCTCCTGGGCGGGCGGCAGTCGGCGCGCACGCTGCACTTCCTGGCGGCCTCGGGGCTGGTCGGGTTCTTCGCCGTCCACATCGCCATGGTGCTGGCCGCCGGCCCCGTGAACGAGGTCCGCTCGATGATCACCGGCTGGTTCGTCATCCGCCGCCAGAAGGTGAAGCCATGAGCGCCTCGACACGCCGCGGCCTGCTGGGCGCCGCGCTCGGCGCGACGGGCGCCGGCGTGGCCGGCTGCGACAAGATCGCGACGTCGCCGGAGGTGAACCAGCGCCTGAACCTGGCGGAGGGCGTGCACTTCCACGTCCAGCGCCTGTTGCTGGGTCGCCGGGCCCTGGCGCGGGAATATCCCGCCAGCGCCATCTCGCCCGACTTCCGCGCCAACGGGACGGTCAATCCCGACAGCGAGGACTACCAGACCCACGTGGCGGCCGGCTTCAAGGACTGGCGGCTCGAGATCGGCGGCCTGGTGGACCGGCCGCTGCAGCTCTCGCTGGACGACCTGCGCCGGGCGCCGGCGCGCACCCAGATCACCCGCCACGACTGCGTCGAGGGCTGGAGCAGCATCGGCAAATGGAAGGGCGCGCGGCTGGGGCCGCTGCTGGACCGCGCCGGCGTGAAGCCCCAGGCGAAGTACGTGGCCTTCTTCTGCGCCGACACGCTGGAGCTCACCCTGGACGGGACCGGCGACTACTACGAGACCATCGACCTCGCCGACGCCCGCCATCCGCAGACGCTGCTGGCCTATGAGATGAACGACAGGCCGCTGCCGGTCGCCCACGGCGCGCCCATCCGCCTGCGGCTGGAGCGCCAACTCGGCTACAAGATGGCCAAGTACGTCATGCGCATCGCCCTGGTGGACCGCTTCGACGACCTGGGTCAGGGCAAGGGCGGCTACTGGGAAGACCGCGGCTACCAATGGTACGCGGGGATCTGACTCGACGACGTTCACGGCGCATGCCTTCTCCCCTTGCGGGAGAAGGTGTCGGCGCAGCCGACGGATGAGGGGTCGTGCGGGACGTTCAGCCGCGAGGGCGCGTCAGCGCCGAAAGATTCAAACCACAGACCCACACAAACCCACACAGACTGGCCCGAGCTTCGTCCGTGTGGGTTTGTGTGGGTCTGTGGTTCAAAAAGACAGCGCCTGCGGCGCGCAGTGCGTCGGACAGCGGAGCGCGACCCCTCATCCGTCACCCTGCGGGCGACACCTTCTCCCGCAAGGGGAGAAGGAGCAGGCGCCCCCGCCTACTCCGGGTCGGCCTGCCGCAGGCCCGCGATCAGCTTCTCGACGCTCGCCTTCAGCGTCGTGATCTCCTCCACCGGCATCGGAATTTGGCAGAACATCGCCGTCGGCACCGAGACCGCCTCCTCCCGTAGCGCCCGGGCGTGGGGCGTCAGGTCGATGATCACGCGCCGCGCGTCGGCGGGGTCGCGGGTGCGGGTGACGAGGCCCGCCTTCTCCATGCGCTTGCAGAGCGGGGTCAGGGTGCTGGCGTCCAGGCCCAGCCGCCGGCCAAGGTCGCCGATGGACTGCGGCGCCTGGGTCCAGAGCGCCATCAGCGCCAGGTACTGCAGGTAGGTCAGGCCCAGTGGCGCGAGCAGCGGCCGGTAAGCCTGCGTCATCAGGTTGCTGGCCGTGTACAGCGCGAAGCAGAGCTGGATGTCGAGGTGCAGCGGATCGAAGGCCGGTGCGCCCTTCGCCGCCTCGCTCTCGTCCGCCACAGTCCGCTCCCGGGTCGCCTCGCGCCAGCCGCCATATGGAAGGCGGCCGGGCACAGGCGCAAGCGCGGCCTACTCGCGCAGCAGCTCGTTGATGCTGGTCTTCGAGCGGGTGCGCTCATCCACCCGCTTCATGATCACCGCGCAGTAGGTGGACGGCAGCGACGGGTCGTGGGCGTTCGGCCGGTTGCCCGAGACGACAACCGAATAGGGCGGCACCTCGCCGGTGAAGGTCTCGCCGGTGCGGCGGTCGATGATCGGCGTGGTCGAGGTGATGAATGTGCCCATCGACAGCACCGAGCCCTCGCGCACGATCACGCCCTCGGCCACCTCGGCGCGGGCGCCGATGAAGCAGTTGTCCTCGATGATGGTCGGGTTGGCCTGCAGCGGCTCCAGCACGCCGCCGATGCCGGCGCCCCCCGAGATGTGCACGTTCTTGCCGATCTGGGCGCACGAGCCGACCGTGGCCCAGGTGTCGACCATCGTGCCTTCGTCGACATAGGCGCCGATGTTCACGAACGAGGGGGTCATCACCACGTTCTTCGCCACATACGCGCCCTTGCGGACCACGCAGCCCGGAACCGCGCGGAAGCCGGCGGCCTCGAACCGCTGGGCGTCCCAGCCGGTGAACTTCAGCGGCACCTTGTCCCAGTAGGGATGCGGCGCGTCGGCGTCGATCAGCCGGTTGGCGGTGAGCCGGAAGAACAGGAGGATCGCCTGCTTGGCCCACTGGTGGGTCACCCAGGTCCCGTCCGCTATGCGCTCGGCCACGCGGATCTTGCCGGCGTCCAGCTGCTCGATGGTCTCGTGCACGGCGTCGCGCACCTGGCCGGTGGTCGCGGTGTTGATCGTGTCGCGCGCCTCCCAGGCGGCTTCGATCACGGTCTTCAGGTCGTCGGACATTCTCAGGCGGCCTCTTGGAGCTTCGCCTGCGCCAGGAACGGCGCGAGCTTGGCGGTGCGGTGGTGGACGAAATCGGCGGTGGACTGCGCGGCCCAGGGCCCGACGAGCACGGTGGTCATGCCCAGCGCGGCGGCGGGCGCCAGGTTGCGCTCGCTGTCCTCGAAGAAGGCGGTGACGGCCGGGTCGATGGCGTGCGCGGCGGTGATCTTGGCGAAGGCGGCGGCGCTGGGCTTGGGCTCATAGCCGGCCGAGCCGATGTGGAAGACGTCGTCGAACAGGTGGCCGAGGCCCAGCCGCTCCAGCACGCGCTCGGCGTGGACGTCGTCGGCGTTGGTGAAGATCAGTCGGCGCCCCGGCAGCCGTTCCAGCCCCGCCAGCAGGTCGGGATCGTGCGCCAGGGCCTCCAGCGACATGTCGTGGAAGATGGCGTGGAAGTCGCGCGGGTCGACGCCGTGGTTCAGCATCATGCCCTTCAGCGTCAGGCCGTGCTCGGCCAGGTAGGCCTTCTGCAGCCTGAACGCCTCGTCGCGCGGCAGGCCGGTGACCTTCTCCACGAAGTCGGTCATCCGGTCGACGATCTCGGCCATGAAGCCGGAGTCGGCCGGATAGAGGGTGTTGTCCAGGTCGAACAGCCAGGTGTCGATGTGCCTGAGATCGGCGCTCATCACGTGCGCCTCCTCGCCCCCCACACGAAGTGGGAGGGGAGAGGGTAGGGAGAGGGGCGGCGCAGGCTTGTCGGTGGGCAAGTCGGTCCAGCCATGCTCGACAAACGTCGCCGTGCATGGGTCCTGGCTGAACCTGTAGCTCTGGTGGAGGGGCCTGAGCCGCCCCTCTCCCTACCCTCTCCCCCCGCACTGCGCGTCGGGGGAGAGGAGGGGGGCGCTGCCATCGTTGTGAGCATCACCGGCAAACCAGCGTCCCCGACCCGTGCTCGGTGAAGAGCTCGACCAGCATGGCGTGCGGCCGGCGGCCGTCCAGGATGACCACGGCCTCGACGCCCGACTCCACCGCGGCGATGGCGGTCTCCAGCTTCGGGATCATGCCGCCGGTGGCGACGCCGGTCTCGATGGCGGCCTTGGCCTCGGCCACGGTCATCTGGCGGATCAGCTCGCCGTTCTTGTCCAGCACGCCGGCCACGTCGGTCAGCAGCAGCATGCGCTTGGCTTCCAGCGCGCCGGCCATGGCGCCGGCCACCGTGTCGGCGTTGATGTTGTAGGTCTGGCCCTCGACCGACACGCCGATCGGCGCGATCACCGGAATGTAGTCTTCCTCGGCCCGCAGGAGGGCCTCCACCAGGGTGGTGTCGATCTTCTTCGGCTCGCCCACGAAGCCCAGGTCGACGACCTTCTCGATCTCGCTGTCCGGGTCCTTCTTGGTGCGGACGGCCTTCTCGACGGTGATCAGCCGGGCGTCCTTGCCCGACAGGCCCACGCCGCGCACCTCGGCCTCGGCGCCGGCGAGCGTGATCCAGTTGGCGATCTCCTTGTTGATCGCGCCGGACAGGACCATCTCGGCCACTTCCATGGTGGCTTCGTCGGTGACGCGCAGGCCGTCGATGAAGGTCGACTTCACCCCCGCCCGCTCCAGCATCCGGCTGATCTGCGGGCCGCCGCCGTGCACCACGACCGGGTGCAGGCCCAGCATCTTCAGGAGGACGACGTCGGCGGCGAACAGCTTGGCTACCGACTCCTCGCCCATGGCGTGGCCGCCGTATTTGATGACCACGGTCTCGCGGTCGTAGATCTGGATGTAGGGCAGCGCCTCGGCCAGCGTCTTCGCCGTCGCCCAGCCCTGCTCTTCCACGTCCTGGCTCAATGCACCGTCCCTCGAAACTTGCGGGGGTCCGATAGCGGACGAGGCTCCCCCTGTCACCCGCAGCCTGCGCGCCCGGCCCGCCGGCGACACTTAAGGCAGAGCTTCCGGTAAGTCTGTGCTAGCGGACTGTAACAATCGGGAGACGGCGATGCGGGTGATTCTGGGAGCGGCGCTGGCCGCGGCGATGCTGGCCGGCGGGGCGAGCGCGAAGACGGTGGCGGTGACCGCCGAGCGCCTGCTGGACACCAAGGCGGGCAAGTACGTCGACAAGCCCCTGGTGATCATCGAGGACGGCCGCGTGATCTCCGTGGGCAAGACGGGCGACGCGGTCCCGGCGGGCGCCGAGCGCGTGGACCTGCCGGGCGTGACCCTGCTGCCCGGCCTGATCGACATGCACGTCCACCTGACCAGCGCGGGGAAGTACGGCGGCTACCGCCCCTACGAGTTCACCGACAGCTTCTGGACCGCCGTCGGCGTCGCCAACGCCAAGACGACGCTGGAGGCCGGCTTCACCACCGTGCGCAACGTCGGCACGGCCTTCTACGCCGACGTCGGCATCCGCGAGGCGATCGACGAGGGCTGGATCGTCGGGCCCCGGATCATGGCCTCGGGCTATGCGCTGGGCGCCACGGGCGGCCACTGCGACGAGACCTTCTTCCCGCCCTCGATGGACGAGAAGAGCCCGGCCCTGGTCGACAGCCCTGACGAGGGCCGCAAGCAGGTGCGCACCCAGCGCAAATACGGCGCCCGCTCGATCAAGATCTGCGCGACCGGCGGCGTCTTCTCCCGCGGCGACGAACCGGGCGCCCAGCAGCTCACCTACGAGGAGATGAAGGCCATCGCCGACGAGGCGCACATGGCCGGCATGAAGGTCGCCGCCCACGCCCACGGCGCGCCGGGCATCAAGGACGCCATCCGCGCCGGCATCGACACCATCGAGCACGTCAGCCTGATCGACGACGAGGGCATCAAGCTCGCGGTCCAGAAGGGGACCTGGCTCGGCTTCGACATCTACAACACCGACTACACCCAGGCCGAGGGCAAGAAGAACGGCGAGCTGGAGGACAACCTGCGCAAGGACCGCGAGATCGGCGGCATCCAGCGCGAGAACTATCGCAAGGCGCTGAAGGCCGGGGCGCGGATGATCTTCTCCACCGACGCGGGCGTGTATCCGCATGGCCTCAACGCCAAGCAGTTCGCGGTCATGGTCCGCTTCGGCGCCACTCCGCTGCAGGCGATCCAGTCGGCTACGGTCAACGCCGCCGAGGCCCTGGCCTGGGACAAGGACGTGGGCCAGGTCGCCAAGGGCTTCTGGGGCGACATGGTCGGCGTCCAGGGCGACCCGCTGAGCGACGTCACCGTCCTGGAGAAGCCGGTCTTCGTCATGAAGGGCGGCGAGGTGGTGAAGCGGTAGGCTATCTGCCGTCCTTCTCCCCTTGCGGGAGAAGGTGGCTCGCGAAGTGAGACGGATGAGGGGTCGCGCAGGCCTTCCAGCTGCGAGGGCGCGTCAGCGCCGAAAGATTCAAACCGCGGAATACGCAGAAAGCGCGGAAGGCTCAGCAGGCACGGTCTCTTCCGCGCCATTCTGCGTTTTCCGCGGTTTCAAAAAGACGGCGCCTGCGGCGCGTGCAGAGGCGGAGAGCGACCCCTCATCCGACCTGCTGCGCAGGCCACCTTCTCCCACAAGGGGAGAAGGACGGGTCTCAGCCGTCCGCCACCTCGGGCAGCAGCCGGACGAAGTGGTCCTCGACGGCGCGGTAGCATTCGCAGGCGGCGCGTTCGAGGGCGGGGCGGTCCAGGATCTCGATCCGGCCGCGGTGGGTGCGGATCAGGCCGCGGTCCTGCAGCACCCCGGTGACCGCGGTCACCGTCGTGCGCTGGACGCCCAGCATCTCGGCCAGCGCCTCCTGGGTGAGATGGATCATCGTGTCGCCGGCCCGGTCGTGAGTCGCCAGCAGCCAGCGGCAGCAGCGCTCCTCGGTGCGGTGCAGGGCATTGCAGGCCACCGACTGCATCATCTGGGCGAGCAGGGCGTCGGCGTAGCGCGAGAACAGGTCGCCGAACCGCGCCGAGCCCGTCTTGGCGGCCTCCAGGTGGCTGGTCGGGATGGCCAGCGCCTGGCCGCCCACCTGCGCCACCGCGCGCCCGAACGCCGGCTTGTGGCCCTCGCTGACGATGCCGCCGACGGCGCCCTCGCGGCCGATGGTTGCGGCCTCCACCTCGCGCCCGTCCTGGGTCACGATCAGCAGCGACACCATGGTGCGATGGCAGGGGAAATAGGTGGTGACCACGTCGTCGCCCGGCTCGAACAGCACCTTGCCGCGCGGCAGCTCGATCAGTTCCAGATGCGGTTCGAGGATCGCGAAGTCGCGGGCCGTGAGCGCGGTGAGCAGGCGGTTGGCGTGGCGCACGGTCGTGCGCGTGCCGTCCCGGCGCTCCAGTGTGATGGCGGTCTTTTCCATGGTTGCGGCATCCCGAGGTGTGACCCACTGGGAACGCCGCACGGCCGTGCTTGTTGCGTCAGCTGCGCGACAAAGCTTGGCTAGATCGTCCGCGCGACCACTTCCTTCATGATCTCGCTGGTGCCGCCGTAGATCCGCTGCACCCGGGCGTCGCGCCACAGCCGGGCGATCGGGTACTCGTTCATGTAGCCGGCGCCGCCGTGCAACTGCAGGCCCGCGTCGCAGATCTCCCACTGGAGCTCGGTGTGGAACAGCTTGGCCGCCGAGGCCTCTGCGGCGGTCAGCTTCTCTTCCAGATGGCGGGCGATGCACCAGTCGAGGTGCGCCCAGCCGGCCTGCAGCTTGGCCTTCAGGCCGCCCAGGGTGAAGCGGGTGTTCTGGAAGTCGAAGACTGTCTGGCCGAACGCCTTGCGCTCCTTGGTGAACTTCACCGCCTCGTCGAAGGCGCGCTGCGCCGCGGCCTGGGCCTGCAGCGCGATGCCCAGGCGCTCCTGCGGCAGCTGGGTCATGAGGTAGGCGAAGCCCTTGCCCTCCTCGCCCAGGCAGTTGGTGATCGGCACGCGCACGTCCTCGAAGAACAGCTCCGAGGTGTCGGCCGAGTGCTGGCCGATCTTGTCGAGGTTGCGGCCACGCTTGAAGCCCTCGCGGGTGGCCTCGACCAGGATCAGCGAGATGCCCTTCGACCGCGCGTTGGGGTCGGTCTTGGCGACCACGATGATCAGGTCGGCGTTCTGGCCGTTGGTGATGTAGGTCTTCGAGCCGTTGACCACGTACTCGTTGCCCTCGCGCCGGGCCGTGGTGCGCACGCCCTGCAGGTCGGAGCCGGCGCCGGGCTCGGTCATGGCGATGGCGGTGATGGCCTCGCCCGAGACCATCTTGGGCAGCCATTGCTGCTTCTGTTCCTCGGACCCGTAGTTGGCGATGTAGTCGGCGACGATGTCGGACTGCAGCGTGATGCCCGCCGACGAGCCGGCGTAGAACAGCTCCTCCGAGATCACCGCGTTGTAGCGGAAGTCGAGGCCCAGGCCCCCGTACTCCGCCGGCACGCCGGGGCAGAGCAGGCCCGCCTCGCCGCACGCCAGCCAGAAGTCGCGGCCGATGATGCCGTCCTGCTCCCAGCGGTCCATGTGGGGCGTCAGCGCCCGGTCGTAGAACTTCCGGACCTGGTCGCGGAAGAGATTCAGGTCCTCGTCGAAGACGGGGCGGGCGGACATGTCGATCATGGAAGGGTCCCTGGTATTCCGCCGCCAGTTAGCCGGGTGACGTGGGGGAGGGCTAGGGGCGTCCAGTTCCTCGCTCCGCTTCGCAGCGGAGGACGTCCTCAGGCCTCGCAGGCGGCCAGGATCTCGGCGCGGAGCTCGGGGATGCCGGTCCCCTTCTCGGCGGAGGTGGCGATCACGCGCGGGAAGGCGGCCGGCCGCCGGGCGATCTTGCGGACCGTCTCGGCGCTGATCTGGGCCACGTCGCGGGGCTTCAGCTTGTCGGCCTTGGTGAGCACGATCTGGTAGCTGACGGCGGCCAGGTCGAAGGCCTCCATGGCCTCCAGGTCCACGTCCTTCAGGCCGTGGCGGCTGTCGATCAGCAGGTAGGCGCGCTTCAGGTTGGGCCGGCCGCGCAGATAGGCCCGGCCCAGGTTCTGGAACTTGTTCTTCTCGCCGCGGCCCACCTTGGCGAAGCCGTAGCCGGGCAGGTCGACCAGGCGCAGGGTCTCGTCGCAGACGAAGAAGTTGAGCTCGCGCGTGCGGCCCGGCGCCGTCGAGGCGCGCGCCAGGTGCGTGCGCCCCGTCACAGCGTTGATCAGCGACGACTTTCCCACGTTGGAGCGGCCGGCGAAGGCCACCTCCGGCAGGTCGGCCGGCGGCAGGCCGGTCATCGCCACCGCGCCCATCATGAAGTTCACGGGGTGGGCGAAGAAGACCCGCGCCCGCTCCAGCGCCTCGGCGTCGAACGGGGTGTCGGTCGGTGGCGCGTTTGGCTCTTCGCTCACCCGACCGCCTTGCCCTGTCCGGTCAGTCGACCGATCAGGCGGTCGATCGGGTTGTCCACCTTGAAGCGACGCATGATCACGTACTGCTGCAGCGCCGTCAGCATGTTCGACCACGTGTAGTAGACGAGCAGGCCGATCGCGAACTGCGCCATGATGAAGGTGAACAGCAGCGGCATGAGCTGGAAGATGCGCTGCTGCATCGGGTCGGGCGCCGGCGGGCTCATCGAGGTGGTGAGCCAGGTGGTGAAGCCGTAGAGGATCGGCAGGATGCCGATGTGCAGGCTGGTCCCCAGGATCGCGCCGATGAAGGGCGCGCTGGCCGGATCCCACGGGATCGCGCCGAACAGGTTCCAGATGGTGGTCGGGTCGCGCGCCGACAGGTCCTTGATGTAGCCGATGAACGGCGCATGCCGCATGTCGATCTCGAGCTGCAGCGTCTTGAACAGCGCGAAGAAGACCGGAATCTGCAGGAAGATGGGCAGGCAGCCGGCCAGCGGGTTGACCTTCTCGCGCTGATAGAGCGCCAGCAGCTCCTGCTGCTGCTTGGCCGGGTCGTCGGCGTACTTCTTGCGCAGCTCCTCCATGGCGGGCTGCACCTTCTTCATCTTCGTCATCGACTCGTACTGCTTGTTCGCGAGCGGGAAGAAGATGAGGCGCACGACGACGGTCAGGGCGAGGATCGCCAGGCCGAAGTTGCCGATGTAGCCGTACAGCCACGACAGGAACTGGAAGATCGGCCGGGTGATGAACCACAGCATGCCCCAGTCGATGGCCTCGTCCAGGTGGGCCACGCCCATGTGGTCCTGGTAGTCCTTCAGCACCGGGTTCTGCTTGGCGCCGGCGAAGACGCGGGTGGTGTGGGTGATCTGGCGGCCGGCGCCGATGGTCTTGGCCTGGCCGACGTAGTTGGCGTCGAGCAGGTTCAGGCCGGGCGTCTTGGTCAGGCGGTACTGGCCCTGGATCGCCTCGTTCTGGGCCGGGATCACCGCGGTCAGCCAGTAGTGGTCGGTCATGCCGATCCAGCCGCCGGTGGTGTTGTAGGTGGGGCTGGAGCCGTCCTTCTGCCACTTGGCGTACTTCAGCGGCCGGCGCTGGCCCAGCCAGCCCATGCCGCCCTCGTGCACCACGCCGTTCTTGCCCAGCGTCGGCGGAATGCCCTGGCGCAGCACCGAGCCGTAGGGCGCCAGCGTGATCGGCTGGGCGGTGGTGTTGGCCACGGTGTCGGTGACCGTGAACATGTACTTGTCGTCGACGGCGATGACGCGGGTGAAGGTCAGGCCCTGGCCGTTGTCGTAGGTCAGCGTCACCGGCTGGCCGGGCGACAGCACCGAGCCCTGGCTGAGCGTCCAGACCGTCTGCGCGCCCGGCAGGCCGGGAACGTTGGCGCCGGCCCAGCCCACTTCGGCGTACTGGGCGTACTGCGTGCCCTCGGGGCGCAGCAGCTCGACCGGCGGCGAATTCTTGTCCAGCGTCTCGCGGTACTTCACGAGGTAGAGGTCGTCGATGCGGCCGCCCTTCAGCGACAGCGAGCCCTTCAGCGCCGGCGTGGCGATCGGCACGCGCGGGCTGGCGGCGATGGCGGCCTGGCGGGTCACCGCGATGGGGACCGTCGGCGCGGCGGGGCCGGCCATCGAGGCCGCGGCCGCGGGCGCCTGGCGGGCGCGCTCGGCGGCGGCGCGCTTCTCCTGCGGGCCGATGACGAAGACCTGGTAGACCAGGAGCAGGAGGGCCGCGCACACGAAGAAGATGATCGTGTTGCGGGTGTTGTCGTCTCTCATGAGCGGGGACGCAGGTTTCCGTCGAGGAGGAAGGGGCGGGGCCAGTCTACACTTGGGGGGCCGCGCGTTCGGCGGCGAGCCTTAACAGCGCGCTTTTCACGTCGTCAAGCAAACGGGCCCACGGGCGCTTCAGCACGCCCCCGCGGGCGATGATCACATAGTCGACGCCGGGGCTGGCGAATTCCGGCAGGATGGCGCGGGCGGCCTCGCGCATCCGGCGCTTGGCGCGATTGCGCTCGACGGCGCCGCCGATCCGTTTGGTGGCGGTGAAGCCGACCCGGACCAGGGCCGTTTCGTCGCCGCGAGGCCGGGCCTGAACGACGACGGCCCCCTTCGCGCACGAGGGGGCCTGGGCGCAGGCGAGGAACTCGCTGCGCTTGGTCAGTTTCTGGATGGGCAGGGCGGCGTCCGTCACGCGGACACCTTACGGCAGAGCCTGAGCTTAGGCGCTCAGACGCTTGCGGCCCTTGGCGCGGCGGCGCGCCAGGATCTTTTGGCCGTTCTTCGTGGACATGCGAAGGCGGAAGCCGTGACGGCGCGCGCGCACGAGGCGAGACGGTTGGAAGGTGCGCTTCACGACGAAAGCTCCGGGTCGAAAATCGAGCGGCGGTGGATAGTGGATGGGCCGGGGCCTGTCAACCACCTGCCGGGTCGAGGATGCGGGGGCCGACGCCCTCGCGGCCCAGTGTGTCTTCCGGGTTGCGCAGGGGGCAGTCTGTCAGCGACAGGCAGCCACAGCCGATGCAGCCGTCCAGCTGGTCGCGCAGGCGGGTCAGCCGGCCGATCCGGGCGTCCAGGTCGGCGCGCCAGCGGGCGGACATGGCGGCCCAGTCGTCGCGCGACGGCGGGCGGTCCTGGGGCAGGGCGGCCAGGGCCCGGGCGATATCGGCCAGCGGCACGCCGGCGCGCTGGGCCACCTTGATGATCGCCACCCGCCGCAGCACGCCGCGCGGATAGCGCCGCTGGTTGCCGCCGCTGCGCCAGCCGCGGATCAGGCCCTTGGACTCGTAGAAATGGATCGTCGAGACGGCCACGCCGCTGCGCCGCGCCACCTCGCCCACCGAAAGTTCTATGGGCCTGTTGACCTCAACCATGCTTGAGGTTCTAGCGAAGGGGCTCCCCGAAACCAAGGAGCTCCCGCATGTCGACCCCCGCCAAGGACACCGCGATCGTCCAGATCACCATCTTCACCCCGCACGAGGGCCAGCTGGACGCCTTCGTGAACCGCCAGCTGGAAGGCCTGCCGAAGTTCGGCGACATCCCGGGCTCGCTGGGCTCGAAGCTGTACCGGTCGCTGGACAGCCGCACGGTGGTGATGATCTCGCGCTTCGAGACGGCCGACCACCAGGCGCGCTTCAGCGCCACCGACGCCTTCGCCGCCCACCGCGCGACGATCCTGCCGCTGCTGGAGACGGTCTCCGGCGGCCAGTACGAGCTGATCTACGAGCGCGCCCCCAGCGCGGCGACCGAACCGGCCTAGTCGGCCAGCGTCAGCACCACTGGCCCGTTCCGGGTGGCGACCAGGGTGTGCTCGTACTGCACCGTGGGCTCGCCGCCCGGCGGGCGCAGGGTCCAGCCGTCGTCGTTGGCGTCCTCGACCCAGTCAGCGCCCAGCGACAGGAAGGGCTCCAGTGTGAAGACCAGGCCCTCGGTGATCCGGCGCCGGTCGCGCGGCTCGCGCCAGGTGGGGATCTCCTTCGGCTCCTCGTGCAGCGAGGCGCCAACGCCGTGGCTCGCGAGGTTGCGGACCAGGCTGTAGCCGTTTCGGCGCGCGAAGGCCTCGATCTGGCGACCGGGCTCGTTCAGCGGTGCGCCCGGCCGCACCGCCCGGATGCCGGTCCACAGCGCGCGCCGGCCATCGCGGCACAGGCGCTCGACGCGCTTGCTGACCGGCGGCACCGCGAACGAGGCCCCGGTGTCGCCGAAGAAGCCGTCCAGCTCGGCCGAGACGTCGATATTGACCAGGTCGCCGGCCTTCACCTGCCGGTCGTCCGGGATCCCGTGCGCCACGTCGGGGCCCACCGAGATGCAGGTCGCCCCCGGGAAGTTGTAGGTCAGCTCGGGCGCCGAGCGCGCGCCGGCCTCCTCCAGCATCCGCCGGCCGATCTCGTCCAGCTCGCGGGTGGTGATCCCGGGCTCCAACGCCTCGCCCATCACCTTCAGCGTCCGCGCCACCAGCCGGCCCGCCGCCTTCAGCTTTTCGAGTTCTTCTTCGCTGCCGATGGTCATGGGACGCGCTCCACCAAATTTGTCATCCCACGGGCAGCCGAAGGCTGAGCCGGGGGACCCAAGCTGACTCGCAGACTACATCGAAATCCGCTTGGGTCCCCCGGTCCGTCCTGCGGACGGCCGTGGGATGACGGCGGAGAGTTACAGGTCCGGCCGGATGATCGTCTTGCCCACCACCTTGCGCTGGGCCAGCGTCTCGTAGGCCTCGCGCCAGTCCTCCAGGGCGTACTCGTGGTCGACGCGGGGCTTCACCAGTCCGTCCTCGGCCAGCTTCCAGATGGCGGCGTTGTTCTCGCGGCCCTTCTCGGGGAACTGGCGGCCGTATTCGCCGGCGCGCACGCCCATGACCGAGAAGCCCTTGATCAGCGCGATGTTCACCGGGAGCGTCGGCAGCCGGCCCGAGGTGAAGCCGATGGAGAGGATGCGGCCGCCGAAGGCGATGCAGCGGGTGCTCTCGTCGAACACGTCGCCGCCCACGGGGTCATAGATCACGTCGGCGCCCTTGCCGCCGGTGAGGTCCTTCACCCGCTCGCGGAAGCCCTGGGTGACGTTGACCGTGGCGTCGACGTCGTACTCGCGCTGGATCACGGCCAGCTTCTCGTCCGAGGCCGAGGCGGCGATCACCTTGCAGCCCATCACCTTGGCGTAGTCGACGGCCGCCAGCCCCACGCCGCCCGCCGCGCCATGCACCAGCACCCACTCGCCGGCTTGCGCGTCCGCGCAGCGCTTCAGGGCCACGTAGGCGGTGAGGTAGGCGACGGGATAGCCTGCCGCCTGGGCGAACGACAGGCGCTTCGGCTTCTTCTGCAGTTGCGCCGCCGGGAAGACCGCGTACTCCGCGAACACGCCCCGGCCGCCCGAGCAGACCTCGTCGCCGGGCTGGAAGGCGGTCACGCCCTCGCCGACCGCGTCCACCTCGCCGGCCATCTCCATGCCGCCGATGAAGGGCAGGGGCGGCTTGTGCTGGTGCTCGCCGCGGGTCTGCATCAGGTCGGGGAAGTTCACGGCCGCGGCGCGGATCCTCACCCGCACCTCGCCCGGACCCGGCTCCGGCGTCGGGATCTCCTTCACGCGCACGCCGGCGTAGTCCGGCAGGAGCTCCTCGACGACCAGGGCGCGCATCGGCCTATTCCTCGTAGAGGCCTCGCACCAGGGCGGCGATCTCGCGGCAGGCGGCGTCGGCTGCGGGGATCGCGCCCGTGAAGGCCGTGAAGGCGTGGGTGAGGCTGTCGTAGCAACGGTACCGCACCGTCACGCCAGCCTTGTCCAGCGCCTTCGCATAGGCCTCGCCCTGGTCCACCAGCGGGTCGAAGCCGGCCGTGGCGATCACCGCCGGCGCCAGGCCCGAGAGGTCGGTCTCGCGCAGGGGCGACAGCCGCACGCTGGTCGGGTCGTCGTCGGGGCCCAGGTAGTGGCCCATGAACCAGTCCATCATCGGCCGGTTCAGCGGGAAGGCGTCGGCGTAGGTGGTCATCGACTCCGACTGCGAAGCCACGTCCGTGCAGGGATAGATCAAGAGCTGCAGGCGGGGCTGCGGCTCGCCGGTCCGCTTCAGCTCCTGGCAGACGATGGCGGCGAAGTTGCCGCCCATGGAGTCGCCGGCGATGGCGACGCCGCTCGCGCCGTACGCCGCGGCCTGGTCGCGGGCCCAGCGATAGGCGGCCAGCACGTCCTCCAGCCCCGCGGGGAAGCGGTGCTCGGGCGCCAGGCGGTAGTCCACGGACAGCACGGGCGCGCGCGTGATCCGCGCCAGCAGGCTGCAGAAGCAGTGGTTGGTGTCGAGCGTGCCGATCACACCGCCGCCCATGTGCGCCCAGACCATCAGCGGGCGGGCCGGGTCCTGGTCCTTGGGCCGATAGAGCCGCCCGGCGATTTCGCCGGCCGCGCCGGGGACGTTCAGGGCCTCCCAGCGTACGCCGGGCTCCAGGTCGCCGCCGACCGCGCCCAGGGCCGCGCTCTCGCCGCGCCGGGCCTCGTCGGGCGCCAGGGTTTCCATCGCGGGGCCCTTGCGGGCCTGGGCCGCCAGGAACTGCAGGCGCGGGTCCAGCGTGCGGCCGCCCTTGTAGAGGCTGCCGCCGCCCGACATCAGCCGCAGCACCGGAGCGGGGAGGGAGAGGATCGTGCGGGCGATGACGCGCTGCGCGGCGGCAGACGCCATCAGCACTTGGCTCCGGGCAGGCCCTTGAGCCCGTTCAGGATCATCTCGGAGGCGAAGTCGGCGGCCGCGCCCACGTCGATCGGCCGGCGCATCAGCATCTTGTCGCCGACCTCGCGGGCGATGCCGATGCAGGCGGCGGCCATGTATTCGGCGTCCGACACCGGGCCGCGGCCCTCGGTGATGGCGTTCTCGATGGCGTCCTTCACCTCGGCGAACACGGCGGCCATCTCGGGCGTCTCGCCATGCACATGGGGCTGCATCTCGCCCGGCGGGCGGCGCGCGGCCCAGCTGATGTGCTCGTCGGCCATGAACTCGAAATAGGCGCGGATGGCGTCGCGGACGAAAGTGTCCAGGGCGCCGCCCTTGCCGCGCAGGCCCTTCAGGATGGGCGCGAACCGGCGCGCGCCGTCGTCGGCGAGGGCGGCGAACACCTCCTCCTTCGAGCGGTAGTAGTTGTAGAAGGTGCCCGCGGCGAGGCCGGTGCGGCGGATGATGTCGCGGACGGTCGCGGCCTCGTAGCCCAGCTCGCCGAACACCTCGCGCGCGGCGTCCAGGATCGCCTGGCGATTCTGAACCTTGGTCTGCTCCCGCTTGCCCACGGGAAGATAGGCGACCTGCGACATCCGAACCCCAACGCCCCCGAAACTTGACGGGTGTCATATTAAGGTCGCGAAGATTTTGCGCAACGAGACTTTACGCAAACGGAAAGGGCCGGCGCACGTATGGTCCCGTGCGCCGGCCCCAGTTACCAGGGCGCGTATGGTCCCACGCCCGGGTTCTGTCTGACCGTTTTGAAGGGCGGTCTAGAACTCGGTCCAGTCGTCGTCGGCGGCCGCTTCCGGCTCGGCGGCCTGGGCCAGGGCGGTGTTCCCAGCCGTGGCGAAGACCGGGCGGGCCGACACACGCGGCGTGGCCGCCTCGCGACCTTCCGCCGACTGGTTGACCTTGAAGCGCGACACCAGGCCGAACAACTCCTCGGTCTGGTCGGCCAGCATGCGGCTGGCCGCGGTGGTCTCTTCCACCATGGCCGCGTTCTGCTGGGTCACCTGGTCCATCTGGTTCACCGCGGTGTTCACCTCGGCGATGCCCGTGGCCTCTTCCTTGGCCGACATGGCGATCTCGCTCACCAGCTTCGACACCTCGTCCACGTGGGCGACGATGCGATGCAGGGCCTGGCCGGTCTCGCCGACCAGGTTCACGCCCTCGGCCACCTGGGCGGTCGACGTGGAGATCAGGCTCTTGATCTGCTTGGCGGATTCCGCCGATCGCTGGGCCAGGGCGCGGACTTCCGAGGCCACGACCGCGAAGCCCTTGCCTGCGTCGCCGGCGCGAGCCGCCTCGACGCCGGCGTTCAGGGCCAGCAGGTTGGTCTGGAAGGCGATCTCATCGACCACGCCGATGATCTGGTTGATCTCGCGGGCCGAGGATTCGATCGCGGTCATCGAGGCGACCGCACGGCTGACGACGTCGCCCGAGCGTTCGGCTTCGGTCTTGGCCAGGGCGACGGCTTCACGCGACTGCGTGGCGCCGGCGGCCGAGCGCTGGACCGTGGCGGTGATCTCGTCGAGGGCCGCGGCCGTCTCTTCGAGGGTCGCCGCCTGGCGTTCGGTGCGTTGCGACAGGTCGTCGGCGGCGCCCGAGATCTCGCTGCCGCCCGAGCGGATGGCCGACGTCGAGTTGGCGATGGCCGACAGGGCCTTCTCCAGCTTGACCACGGCGTCGTTGAAGTCGTTGCGCAGCTTCTCGTAGGCGCCCGGGAAGCCCTGGCTCAGGCGGACCGTCAGGTCGCCTGCGGCGAGGCGTTCCAGGCCGCTGGCCAGCGAGGAGACCACGCGGTTCTGCTCTTCGGCCGAGGCCTCGGCGGCGG
>Ga0065165_1001261_pt1 | contig 28640 bp, 16 predicted proteins | sample AraplaMF_Cvi_mMF_FD_63813 | JGI IMG/M metagenome (GOLD analysis project Ga0065165, IMG submission 63813) | Arabidopsis root microbial communities from the University of North Carolina, USA - plate scrape MF_Cvi_mMF (version 2) (version 3) | ecosystem: Host-associated > Plants > Roots >... | reverse complement strand
GTTTCCCCATACCAAGAGTATCAATTTTGGTTTGAATGTAACACTTTAATGCATTGAACGATGAAGACCAAAAATTACTTATACATAACAGCAGTAGTCGTTGCAGGGTTCCTATCGGCCTGTAGTGATGATATCCTGGATAAAAAGCCATTGGATGGCTATACCGATGTAGACGTGTTTGCTGATGAGTCGCTTCTCCGCGATTTCGTTAATGGAACATATCGTGGTGTCTTTTATCCGTTTAACGGAGATGAGGGTTTTTCGGATGCTTTAACCGATAACTCCTTTACACAACACGGTTCGGCTGTAACGACAGTTTTGCCTTACACAAGCGGCAATTTGAATAAGGACAATGGCGAATCTGTAACTCGTGGACTTTGGGCTGGCGCTTATTCTGTAATTCGTAAAACAAACTTGTTTTTTGAACAAACAGAAGGCTCGACCACAGTTCCTGCTGATCGCCTGACTGAATTGACCGGTGAGATGCGTTTTATTCGTGCCTACGAATACTTCGATCTGCTTCGTTGGTATGGTGGCGTGCCGTTGATTACGAGAACATATTCCATTGCCGAAGGGAACTATGATGTTGCGCGTAATACGCCAGAAGAAATTGCCGCGTTTATAGCAAGCCAGTGTGATTCGGCGATTGCCGAACTTCCTTCTAAATCTGATGACGGATATCAGAAAGGGCGTGCTTCTGTAGAAGCTGCTATGGCCCTTAAAGCACGTACGTTGCTTTATATAGCAAGTCCGCTCTTTAACAAAGGTGGAGACGTGTCTCGTTGGGCCGCTGCACGCGATGCAAACCTCGCGGTGATGAACCTCGGAAATGTATCACTTGTTTCCGGCGGTGATGCTTATAAAGCTATGTTCCAGGGTAAGAATGAGCAAGAGGTGATTTACGCCCGCTATTTTTCTCCGAGTAACACGCAAAGCGGTAATGGTATCAATACCATGTTGATGTCATCAAGCTACAATGGCTGGGCCACGATAACTCCGACTCAAAACATGGTTGATTCGTATGAATTGACCAATGGGCTGCTTCCGTCGGATGGAGCCTCGGGATATGATCCTCAGAATCCATACGTGAATCGTGATCCGCGATTCTATGCGTCGATCGTTTACCAAGGAGCCGATTTTCAGGGCACGCCATTTGACTATACAAATCCGGGAGGAAAAGATTCTGAAGACTTAACTATTCCCAAAAATCACAACGCCTCTCGTACCGGATACACGTATCGCAAATGGGTTCTTGAGGATAAAGCGTATGATGATGGAAATATTGGTCCTTGGATCACTTTCCGTCTGGCCGAATTCTATCTGAATTATGCAGAGTGTATGATTGCTCTTAAGGACGACGGGGCCGCGCGTACGGCGATCAATGCGGTTCGCAGTCGTATGGGTATGCCAGATGTTAGTGAGTCTGGAGATCAATTGATTGCACGTTATCGTAACGAACGTCGTGTCGAGCTTACCCTGGAAGATCATTACTTTTTCGATATGCGTCGTTGGATGATTGGTGAGCAGGTGGTCGAGCAACCAATTAGAATTGTTACGGTCGGTGCGGGAGGTACATATACTTATAAAGTTTCTACCCGTAGCGATGTCGCAAACTTCCGTAAGTGGGATGATAAACTGTATTTCCTGCCAATTCCGGCTTCTGAAGTTCAACGTAGCCACGATGCGCTGAAACAGAATCCTGGCTACGAATAACAAAGAAACAGGCTGACTATAGTTTGGTTTGGGTAACTAAATAGTATAGCCCTAAGCGGGGGCATTCGTGCCTCCGCTTTCTTTTTATACCCAGCGTAACAAACCCCTTTGGTTGGGCGGAACGTGTGTCGGTACCCCAGCACCCACCACCTCGAAAAGGTACGATGACCCATACACCCTAGTTAATCGACATTCAGTATATTACAGTTATGTCTCATAAGATCCTTTCCTATAGCCGTACACTGATTCCCATCGTGCTCATTTGCGGCTGCATCCTCCTCACGATAAACCGTTGTGGTAACCGTCAACAGTTTACCGAAATGAAATCCGGTAAAACCGGCATCACCTTCGTTAACACCATAACGGAAACCGAACACACCAACATCCTTACCTACGAGTACACCTACAATGGTGCCGGCGTGGCGGTAGGCGATATCAACAACGATGGCCTTGCCGATATCTATTTCTCCGGCAACACCGTCCTCAATGTCCTGTATCTGAATAAAGGGCAATGGAAATTTGAAGACATTACCGGTCAATCCCACACCGCGGGCAGACGCGATTGGAAAGCCGGCGTAACCATGGCCGATGTAAACGGCGATGGCTGGCTCGACATTTATGTATGCTACTCCGGCAATGCGCCAGGCGAAGGCTACAATAAACCCGTTGTTCGCGACTACGCGCCACGGGCAAACCAACTGTTTATAAATAACGGTTGCGAGAAGGGCGGGATCCCCACCTTTACCGATAAGGCCAAAGAATACGGCCTCGATGCGATAGGCACTTTCTCGACCCAGGCGTACTTTTTTGACTACGACCGCGACGGAGACCTAGACATGTTCCTGCTAAACCACGCCAACATGTTCTACTCCGCATACTTCAACGTGAAAAGACTTCGCGGGCTGCGTCACCCATACTTCGGTAACAAACTCTACCGTAACGATAACGGCCATTATAAAGAAGTGAGCGCCGACGCCGGCATTCACGGCAGCGGGCTCAACTTTGGCCTGAGCGCATCGATCGGTGATATCAACCGCGACGGCTGGCCCGATATCTATGTAACCAACGACTACGAGGAGCAGGACTTCTGCTATATCAATAATCATGACGGTACTTTCCGCGAAGTATCACACACCATCTTTGGCCACCTGTCGCGTTTCGGCATGGGCTCGGACATGGCCGATATTAACAACGACGGCTGGCCCGACCTCTTTGTGGCCGATATGCTGCCCGAAGACAACTACCGCCAGAAGCTGCTGAAAGCCGCCGACGATTACGACAAGCATACGCTGGGCGTTGACAGCGGCTACCACCATCAGTACATGCGCAACACGTTACAGATTAGCCGCGGCATGGCACCCGATAGCCTGCCACGCTTCAGCGAGGTGGGGCAGCTTGCCGGTGTATCGAATACCGACTGGAGCTGGGCACCCTTGTTTGCAGACTTCGATAACGATGGTCTTCGCGACCTGTTTATAAGCAACGGATACCTGCGCGACTTTACCAATATGGACTTCACCAAGTACACGATGGATGACGCGATGAAGGAGGCCCGTAAGAATAACCGCGAAGTAGACAACCTGGCGCTTATCCAGAAGATGTCGTCTACCAAACTCAGTAAATACATCTTCCGCAACGTAGACGGCATTCACTTTACGAACGAAACAGAAGCGTGGGGACTGGGCCGCAAATCGGTATACAATGCCGCCGCCTATGCGGACCTGGACAACGACGGTGATCTTGACCTTATTGTAAACACCAACGACGACGCTGTATCGATTCTACAGAATCATTCGGAGTCGATTCAGAAGAACAACTATATCAGGATCAAGCTGGTTGGCAACAAATCCAATGCGCTGGGTATCGGTGCACAGGTTCGTGTGTTGCTGGGCAGCAAGGCACTGTATCACGAAAATTACATTACCCGTGGGTATCAGTCGTCGGTGGATCCCATCATTACACTGGGTACCGGAACTGTAGCGGTGATTCCGGAGATAACCGTTCAATGGAGCGACGGTACCGTATCGACCGTACACAATGTAAACGCGAATTCACAGATCGATATCAAACAGGAAGGCGCATCCGCGAAAGGCGTACCGTCTGTAGCAGTATACCACGAACCGGTTGTAAACGATGTAACCGTTGCATCGGGGATAGACTTTGCTCACCGTGAAAACGACTACATCGATTTCAAGGTACAACGCCTTGCGCCGTACCAGCTATCGCGCCTGGGCGGGAAGCTGGCTACCGGTGATGTGAACGGCGATGGTAACGACGATATCTATTTCGGCGGGGCAGCCGGTCAGGTTGGAGCGCTCTACCTGGGGCAGACCGATGGAACCTTTATAAAAGCGCCGGTGCAGCCCGGTTACGAAGACCGGTATAGCGAAGACATGGGCGCGCTGTTCTTCGACGCCGATGGCGATAAGGACCTCGATCTGTATGTAGTAAGCGGCGGCGCGGAGTTCATGATCGAAGATCCGTTCTATCAGGACCGCCTTTATATTAACGACGGCAAGGGGAATTTCACGCGCGACTTCCGGGCCATTCCCCAGGAGGCTACCAGCGGCAGCTGTGTAATCGCTGCGGACTATGATCACGACGGCGATCTTGATTTGTTTGTCGGCGGCCGTCTTGTGCCTCAGTATTATCCGTTTGTACCGAAGAGCTACATTCTTCGCAATGATTCGCATAATGGTACCGTTAAGTTTACCGACGTAACGGCGTCTTATGGTAAAGATGTGCAGAAGGCCGGTATGATTACCGCCGCTACGTGGGCAGACATCAATGCCGACGGCTGGCAGGATCTGATTGTGGCGGGTGAATGGATGCCGGTAAAGGTCTTTATCAACGAGCAAGGTAAAAGCTTCCGTAACGATACCGAGGCCGCAGCCCTGAGCAAGTACAGCGGCTGGTGGAGCGCCCTGACGGTAGCCGATGTTGACGGTGACGGCGACCTGGACCTGTTGGCGGGCAACGCCGGTACCAATCTACAAATGCGTGCATCGCTTACCGAGCCGATGCAGTGCTATACCCAGGATCTTAATTCCGATGGTCAAACAGACCCTATACTGTGCTACTACATCCAGGGCAAGAGTTATCCCATGCCCAGCCGCGACGAGCTGCTAGAGCAGGTAACACCGTTGCGCAAGAAATTCATAAAGTACGACGATTACGGTAAAGCCGGTATAGACGATATCCTGAGCAAAGAGGCACGCGAGAAATCGTACGTGGCCTCGGTCACTACGCTGGAATCGGTATGGTTTGAGAACACGGGAGGGAAGTTTACCATGAAGGCGCTTCCCGCGATGGTGCAGGCTTCCTGCGTCAACGCATTTATTGTGGATGACTTCGATGGCGATGGCGTAACCGAGGTGCTGGCAGCCGGAAACTTTTATCCTTACCGCGTACAGCTGGGGCGTTGCGATGCATCCTTCGGCACATTGCTTCAATTCGGCAACGGCCAGGCCTCGGTATACAAGGCTGAAGCGCCGCTCTGGTTATCGGGCGATATCCGCGGGGCAGCGGTTGTACGGTCGGCTAAGGGGGTTAAGCACCTGGTGGTATCGCGTAATGATGACCGCGCAGGCGTGTACCGTCTGCCTCAGGAAAAAGGGAAGACAATTCAGTAAAGAGCAAAGACATTTTAACGATACCAAGGGTAGAAATCAGGACGGAGGTCGTTATACAGACGAACGTTCTGGTTCGGAGTAATCAGTAAAATCAACAACAATGAACGTACGGTCATCAATCGTAAGTGCCGCCATCCTGCTTTCCGCGATGGCGTGCAGCAAGAAAGAAGTGTCGGCACCGGCACCCGTGCTTCCTGTGCCCAGCGCGTCGCAGCTCGCGTGGCATGAGATGGAGCAGAATGCTTTCATACACTTCACCACAAATACCTTTACCGGCCTCGAATGGGGTTATGGTAACGAAAGCCCGGCCATCTTTGATCCGAAGGAAGTAAACGTTGATCAGTGGATCACAACATTGAAAGACGCGGGCTTTAAGACCGTTATCCTTACCTGTAAGCACCACGACGGCTTTTGTTTGTGGCCTTCCGAACACACCGAGCATTCCATCAAGAACAGTCCCTATAAAGGCGGTAAAGGCGATCTTGTAAAAGAAGTATCAGACGCCTGTAAGAAGCATGATCTGAAATTCGGCATCTACATGTCGCCCTGGGATCGCAACCGCGCCGACTATGGCAAACCCGAATACGTAACCTACTACCGGAACCAGTTGAAAGAACTGTTCGGTAATTATGGTCCGGTATTTGAAATGTGGTTCGACGGTGCCAACGGTGGTGATGGCTTCTATGGCGGAGCCAAAGAGAAACGCAACATAGACCGTAAAACCTATTACGACTGGCCTACCACACTCAACATGGTGCGCGAAATGGAACCGAACGTAGTATTCTTCAGCGATGCCGGACCGGGCGTACGCTGGTGCGGGAATGAGAACGGAACCGCCGGTGAAACCAACTGGAATACGATAACACCGGACACACTACACGCTGGTAAGGCCGGTATCGAAAACCTGTTGAACACCGGTGCCGAAGGTGGTACACACTGGATACCTTCTGAAGTAGACGTATCGATCCGTCCGGGATGGTTCTATCATGATAAAGAAGACAGCCTCGTAAAAACACCCGAGCGTCTGTTTGATATTTACCTGTCGTCTGTGGGCCGTGGCTCTACGCTACTGCTCAACGTGCCGCCCGACAAGCGTGGCTTGATTCACGATAACGACATCGCCGCCCTGAAAGGCTGGAGTGCAATGATCGACAACGCCTTCAAAAACAACCTGGCCGCAAAAGCACCGGTGAAGGCTTCGGCGGTTCGCGGCGATGCGGACCAGTACAACGGAGCCAAAGCAACCGACGGCGACAAGGAAACCTACTGGACTACAGACGATGCTGTGACAGCTGGTAGCCTTGACGTTGAACTTGGCGAGGTGAAACCTGTGAAATTTGTAGTGTTGCAGGAATATATCAAGCTGGGCCAGCGTGTAAAAGGATTCGCCATAGACGTGTGGAAAGACAATGCCTGGCAAAAGGTGGCCGAAGGAACAACTGTAGGCTACAAACGTATTGTTAAACTCGACAACGTATCGACCGATAAAGTGCGTGTATCCATCACGGCATCACGCGCCTGTCCGGTAATTTCCAATGTTGCCGTATACTAAACAGCAACATCGACGAGTTTTTAAATAGGGTAGGAGTATTACTAAAAGAAGATAAGAAGGGATGAAGCGATTATCGATAATCGGGTTGATTCTGCTGGCAGCGATACCGCTGTACGCACAGAAGAAGAAGGCGTCAAGCCACACCTTTGCGGTGAAAGACGGTCAGTTTCTGTACGATGGCAAAGCCGTACAGATACATTCGGGTGAAATGCATTACCCGCGTGTACCCAAAGAGTACTGGCGCCACCGCTTCCAAATGATGCGGGCCATGGGCCTCAACGCCGTATGTACGTATGTATTCTGGAACTACCACAACACCGCTCCCGGTGTTTGGGATTTCACCACGGGCAACCGGAACCTGGCCGAGTATATTCGCACAGCACAGGAAGAAGGTCTGTTTGTAATTATTCGCCCGGGGCCGTATGCCTGTGCGGAGTGGGAATTCGGTGGCTACCCCTGGTGGCTGCAGAACAATCCAAACCTGGTGATTCGTAACAACAACAAGCCGTTCCTCGATTCGTGCCGGGTGTATATCAACAAGCTCGCGGCACAAGTGAAGGACCTTCAGGTGAGTAAGGGCGGGCCGATCATCATGGTTCAGGCCGAGAATGAATTTGGGTCATACGTATCGCAGCGTAAGGACATTCCCATGGAAGAACACCGCCGCTACAGCGAAACCATCTATAGCTATTTGAAAGAAGCCGGTCTGGAAGGTCCGTTCTTCACCTCAGACGGAACGTGGTTATTCAATGGCGGCTCACTTCCGGGTGCACTGCCCACCGCCAACGGTGAGGGTAATGTAGAGAACCTGAAGAAGGCCGTAAACGAGTATCACGGTGGTAAAGGCCCTTACATGGTTGCTGAGTTCTATCCAGGCTGGCTCGATCACTGGGGCGAACCGTTTACCCGGATAGGCTCTGCCGACATCGCGAAGCAAACCGAGACCTATCTGAAGAACGGTGTACACTTCAACTTCTATATGGCGCACGGTGGTACCAACTTTGGCTTTACCGCCGGAGCGAACTATAATGAAGAGCACGACATCCAGCCGGACCTTACCAGTTACGACTACGATGCGCCCATTAACGAGTTTGGCGGCGTTACACCCAAGTATACCGCTCTGCGCGACCTGATGAAGAAGTATGTTAAGTACCCGGTGCCCGAAGTACCGGCGGCCACGCCGATAATCACCACGCCCGAGATTCGTCTGGATAAGAGCGTAAGCCTTTTCGACTGGAAGAAGAATATCAAGCCTGTAACGGGTGAGCAACCGCTTACGTTCGAAGCGCTCGGCCAGGGAAGCGGCTATGTATTGTACAGCCGCCGGTTTGTACAGCCCATACAAGGTAAACTTACCGTAGAAGGTTTGCGCGACTACGCATTGGTATATGTTAACGGTAAGAAAGCCGGTGAACTAAACCGCATGAACAACACGTATACGCTTGACATCGATATCCCGTTCAATGGGCGACTCGATATACTGGTTGAAAACATGGGCCGTATTAACTACGGAGCCAACATCGTACACAATACCAAAGGCATCATCTCGCCGGTAAAAATCAATGACTTCGAAATCAGCGGCAGCTGGGAAATGTACAGGATCCCGATGGATCAGACGCCCACGTTACCGGCCAGTGCAGCAACGCCGAAAGCCGGTACGCCGGCCCTTTACAAAGGCAGCTTCGAGCTTAGCACGCTGGGCGATACCTTCGTCGATGTAAAAGATTGGGGCAAGGGCATTGTTTTCGTGAACGGTCACAACCTGGGCCGCTACTGGAAAGTAGGTCCGCAGCAAACGCTGTACGTTCCCGGGTGCTGGCTTGTAAAAGGCAAAAACGAAATCGTGATTTTCGAGCAGCAAAACGACACGCTGCATACCAGCATAAAAACGACTGCACAGCCTGTTCTGGAAGACCTCGCAACGGAATAGGCCGTTTTAGATTCTATCAGCCGGTGGCGCGTTGTGCGTCCGGCCAACCAAAGCGCTATCGCGTGTGTGGAGAGAAACCATGCGAAGTTGGACCCGTCCCCAATTCAACCCCGGGGCGGGTCTTTTTTTGCGCCGAATTCAGCGCAATACGTGTAGGCCAGGCGTTCATCGTGCTATTCAAGCGTGTGCCGGTCCGGTTATCCTTTAATCCCAGTCTAATCTGCCGCTCCTTTGAATCCTCTGATACGAATCCTATCTTTGTCTAACCGTCGGCACCCCTCATGACACGCTTCTTTTTTCTTCTGATTTTTATCATCTCCCCGGCCGGCGTTTCTGTTTCCCAGACTATCCCTGCCTACTGTGCTGCTTTAGATAAAGCAGATACCGCACCGGCATTCGACTCCATCTTTCAACACATGATTGTTGCCTCGCGGGCCGATAAAATTACTCTGGGGTATGAAGACATGGAGCATATTGTAACCATTGCCCGAAGCAAGGATTATCGCAGCGCGGTGCTGGCCGATGTTTACCGGTGGGCGGGAACCATGTTTGCCAATGGCGATATGGACAAAGCCATTCTTTTCTTTTTGCAAAGTGCCAGCCTCTACGAAAGCCAGGGCAAAGGTGTGGCGGAAGCCATCAGCTTCTTCGAAATAGCCATGATTCACCACAAGGCCCGTAATTTTCGGGAGGCACGCGATTACTACGACCGTACGCTCAAGGTTGGTGGAGACTCGCTCGACCGACGCACAATCATTAACTGCTACAACGGTATAGCACTGATTCTTCAAAGCGAGAAGCAATACGCCGAGGCCATGACGTATTACAACCGGGCCTTCTCTATTGCCGAAAACAGCCGCGACACTGCCTGGATGGGTATTCTCTATGGTAACATGGGTAATGTATGCTACCAGCGTGAGCAGTACGACAGCAGTCTTCTGTATTATCTTCGCGACCTGGCTTTCATAAAGCGAACATCGGAACCGGAAAATGAAATAGAGACCTACCTCAACATTGGCCGCGTATACATTAAGAAGCGGCAGCCTAAACGGGCTATGGTTTATCTCGATAGTACGGAATACATAACCCGCAAGCACAACGTACGCCTGAATAATTTCTTCAATCCCATGGCGCTTATCAACGAGGCGTATGCGCAGGTTTACGCGCAACTCGGTGATTACAAACAGGCCTTTCATTACCACGAGAAGTTTCACGCTGTACAGCAGGAAATACAGGCGCAGGTAAAAAGCAAAAGTTTGTTACAGTTGCAGTCCACCTATGCATACCAGCAGAAGCACCAGGAGCTTGAATTCTTACGACAAATCAACGAAGCCAACCAGGCCACCATTCGGCAGCAGCGGTATACCGAAGTTGCCTTTGGTCTGGCTATCCTGCTGCTGGCAGCCATTGCGTTTATGGCGTATCGCACGGGTGTGCAACGCAAGGCGCTTAACGTAAAGCTTCATACGGCCAATGAAGAGCTTGGCCGCTTGAATACATTAAAAGACCGTCTCATCACGGTAGTTAGCCACGACTTCCGCACGCCGCTTGCCAACGTGCGGATGATGCTCGAAATGCAACAGGGCAATTTTCTTGAACCCGGAGACCTGGAGCATTGGATTGCCTCGCTTAACCAGCAGCTCAAAGTATCGTACGATGCGCTGGAGGGACTACTGGGCTGGGCCAGGGCGCAGTTGCAGGCCGCCGATGTGGTAAAAGAAGCCATACCGCTTCACGCCATGGTACAAAAGGTGGCCGGGCAGTGTGAAGAAGACCTGCGCCGGAAGACACTGACACTTGAAAACTCGGTGCCCGCGGACTGCTCAGTATTTGCCGACCCCAGCCAGGTAGAGATCGTTATCCGAAACCTACTCAATAATGCCATCAAATTTTCGTACGATCAGGGCGCCATACGTCTGTACACCACGGCTACCGATGCCACTGTATCCCTGCATGTAGAAGATAAAGGTGTAGGCATGAGTGCTGCCGACCTCGAAGCCCTGTTCCAGACCGACAAGACGTTTACACGAAGCGGCACCCGTAACGAAAAGGGAACGGGCATCGGCCTTATAATCTCCCGCGAAATGATGCAGGTCAATGGCGGCGATATTTACGCCCGGAGCGAAGGCGTGGGAAGTACCTTTACCATCGTGCTGAACCGGTTTTAACACGTCCGCCGGAGTCGATACCCTGTGAGCCACACTTCCAATCAGGCAGTACCACGCGAAAAAATGTTGTTTTGCGTATAATCTGACAACCTTATTCATACTCCAAAAGGAGTAGCGCGATTTGTACGGTTAACTGACGGTCTACCGGCAGGAAATGTCTGACGAAGGGCGCCATTATTAGCCTATAACCGTCCGTAGACCATGCTGCAGGTGTAGGCGAAACACTAAAATACGCCGTTCAACGGTATATAACTGCCGTTGAAGTGATCGAATTTCATACACCGGAGCCCCGGCGTATTGTATGGCAGGGTGCTGTTTTGGAGCTTTGCGCTGCTATTACAGCAACCCTATGAAACATGTTTATCTCGCCGCCGCCATGGTGGCAAGTTGTGTACTGGCAAAGGCGCAGGACTTTGACCATTATCAAACCATTCTGCCGCAAGGCACGATCCCCAAAGATTTCACCGAACGTTCTTCCGCGAAAGTAGCGGTTGACGTCAGCACTGTGAATGATAAAAAGGTGCGCGTGCGGAAAGCCAAGAAGAAATTCTTTCTTGAAAGCACCTACAGCATCGACGGTTTCTTAACCGGCGGCAGCGTGTTGTTTAACGACGAAGTATCGGTGTACCTCGCGTCCGTACTCGCCGAGGTTCTTAAACCTTACCCGGAGCTACAGAACAAGATCCGTATCTATGCGGTAAAATCACCCGTAGTCAACGCGTATACCACCAACAACGGCTTAATCTTCGTAAACCTGGGCTTGCTCGCGCGCCTGGAGAACGAAGCACAACTGGCCATGGTGTTGTCGCACGAAGTGGTTCACTATCAGAAGAAGCACGTTATTAATGCGTATGTCAATAACGTGGAGATTCGTCGTGGTCGTGGCGATTACCGCAAGCTCTCGCTTCGCGATAAGTCCATGGTAAAGAGCAAATACTCGCAAGAGCTGGAGTCGGAAGCCGATATGGCTGGTGCCGACATATTCTCGAAGTCTTCCTACAAGAGAGACTCTATTCACCGTGTATTCGATATTCTTAAAATGGCGGAGTATCCACTCACCTGGGGGAATTTCGATAATGCCGTATTCGAGTCCGACAAATATCTTTTTCCTGATTCCCTCGAGCTTACCACACTGCGCAAGCTGAAGTTCGAAGAGAATTATGATGATAGCGAGAACACGCACCCCAATATCCGGAAGCGTAAACGTGCTATTGTCCGGAAATTCACCGACGGCGGTGGCTTTGACGACTATAAAGTATCTAAACCGCTGTTCCTTAAAACGCGTAAGATCGCCCAGTTTGAAGTATGCCGTACGCAGCTTCTGGAGCACAACTATATGGATGCGTTCGCGCTGGCGTTGAGCCTTCAGCAGGAAAATCCAGAGTCGTCGTACCTGCGCGAAACCATTGCGAAAGCGTTGTATGGTATGGCGCGTTTGAGGATAGCCGATAAACTGGAGATCAGTAAAGACATCTGGATAGGAGAACCCGAACGTTTCTCTGCGTTCATTACCCGTCAAAAGCCTTACGAACTGAGCGTACTGGCTATTCGTGAATTGTATAAATGTCTTGAGCAGTCGCCCGGCAACGAAGAATTGTCGTTGATGATCGACGACCTCACACAGGCATTTGCTTACAGTGAAGATATGGACCTGTCGGATGAATTCAGACGCTCGGCAAAGGCCAACGAAATTCGCGAACTGGAACACCCTTACACACAGCATGCTTTCGTGGATTTCCGCGATGTTCCGGCATTCTTCATCCGTTTCGATAATAACCTCGCGATCGCGAAGAAGCGTAAAGACGCAGACAATGCGCTAAAGGGTAAGAAGCGGAAACGCAGCCGCGTGGCGAAAGACGGAAAGTTGATCGACGTAAGCAAGGTTGTGGTTGTAAACCCCTTCTATAAGAAATACGACCTGCGCAAACGCCAGAAGGCAAGGCACAAAGAGTCGGAAGAAGTGCTCGTCAACATCAACGATAAGATTGCAGAAGCTGCCGGCCGCCTTGACATGGGTACCGAGATTCTCAATACACACGACATGAAGTCGTCGCAGGTGAACATCATGCGCAGTAATAGTATTCTTGCCGACTGGCTCGACGAGAAAATGCGTTCGGAAGATGAAGGTATGGTAAGCCCTATTCACAACGAAGCCATGGCATTGGTTACAAGCCATAAAACTGAACATTTTGCGTGGATGGGTGGAATGACGTTCAAGCATCGTAAACACTACAAAGGATTTTACGGGCTGCTCGGTGTGGTGGTGGCTCCTATAGCGCCGCTCTCGGTAATATACCTGGCATCGACCGAAAAGAATACCATCTATTTCGGCCTGGTGTTCAACCTTCGTACGGAGAAGCTCGAAGTGGTAGACCTCCGGACCATGCCGTTGAAGGACAATGCGCACATGATGCGCTCCAACATTTACTATACCCTTTTCAGATTGAAAAAATCTACTTACGTACGATGAGACTTCGAATAGTAATGATATTGATGGTGCTCGCCGGTGTGGCAAGTGCCCAGGTACCCGGTTATATGGGTAAACGGATGACGCTGTTTATCGACGGAAACGTGGCGCCTGCCATGTTTGTTCAAAACGAAAACAACAAGATAGCTAGCCCGCTTTTGGGTGAAAAAGAAGGCCGTCCGGCGAAGACGGGTGTTGCATTTAATTACCGCCCCCAGGTAACCCTGGAATACCTGGTAAGACGCCGGCTTAGTCTTGGCGTATCGTACAGCCGTTTGCAGATGGGAACTTCACGTGCCTATCAGACCGAAGATCAGCTCGATAAAGACAGCTACTCGTACAACCCCGACGTTGTAAAAGGAATGGCTGCCGGTTTCCACCTGAAGTTGTATACCGACTCGCGTTCGGGCGCTATCGCGCCGCTCGGGTTTTATCACGTATTCTCCGTTTACATGACGAAGACCAACAGCTACGATGACAAACGCTCGAAGGTAAAGCAGTTTCGCGACGACTTTAAATATCCTGTAGTAAGTTACGGCTGGGGTAAACAAACTATGTTCGCCCGGAATTTCCTGGTAAAGACTGGAGTGGAGCTTGGCTATGCTGTGGTACCTGCCAACTACATGAAGGAAGGTCGGTATGACTGGAATATGCAGGAGTTTTCTGGCTACAACGTGCACGGCAGCCTGCTCGGCTACTATCTTATAAATGTTAGCATCGCCGTTGGTTATATACCCTTTTAAGACAAGTATATGCAAAGAATTTTATACGCACTCATCATTATAATCGCCACGGGCGCCTGTAAACTACAGGAACAGGATAACCCACTTGTTGTAGGTACATGCCGTGACGGAATCAAAAATCAGGACGAAGAAGGTGTGGATTGTGGCGGTGTATGCCTGGCCTGTCTGGTTCAGGTTCCTGCCGGGCAGGACGCGTGGTCGCCCTGTCACGAGTCGCTCAAAAGTAACATCGTCACCATTAGCGGTACCGCCTTTACGGTTATACCCGGTACAACGATTGTCGATGCTCCCCAGCTTAAGGGGAAATACTATGAGTATACAATACCCATGCAGAATGGAAGCCTGCGCATCTGGCTGGCGGGAGGGACAAAGCCAACAAAAAACAGCATCTATAACCTGACGAAGACTCCGAGTACCGACAGCCTTCGAAGAGGGTTTGCCCACATTTACTACAAAGACGGATCATCTGGAATAGAATACTCTTCTACAGACGGCCATCGGTTATACATGACCGTTAAAAATGGCACACTGACGTTCGAGGTATGCAATGTGAAACTGGATAGGCTGTCGAGCTATGGCGATTCAAATCAATCGGTAACGATTGACGGTCAGATCGTATACAAGGCTCCACCGCCGATGATTTATGGCTGTAACCGGCTTGTTACAACCAATCAGTTTATGTTTGACGGCAGCATCTCGACATTCGATCAATCGAATATTGAATATTCCGAACCGAGACCCGGCGCTGACTATTATGAATTCAGAATAACGGCATCGTCGTCATCATCATACTATACTAAAACACTTTACATCAGACTATCGGCCGACCGTGCGCTTACAGCCGACCGTGTGTACACGATTACGGAAAGCACAGCGGCCAACTCGCCCAAGCCGGGAGAAGCTTACATTGCTTACAATAGCAGCTACACATACTACTCGGGCAAAAGCAACGACAAGTTGTACATGACCATTACCCCAGAAAACCAGGTTAAGTTTGAGTTTTGCGCTGTAGACATGTTCTACTATTCCTATACCGAAGGGTTGCTTTACGGTTTGATTATGTACCAACGCTAAAAATAAATGAGGGGGAATACCCTGTCCACAGAAATCCCCAACTCCGTGGAGGTCTGAATACGTTTCAGGCCTCCACGGCCGTTTTTAGCCCTGGCACCGAAGTGATTTATCCAGAAGCATAAACCAAGATTGGAGGCTTTATGGAAACCGATAAAAGTGTCAATAAAATGGAGTGGTTGATCGAGATGATTACCTGGTCTGCGCTGGCAGTGGTAATACTGTATTGACCAAAAGAAATGTATAGCACAAAGGAGCGGAGCCTTGATTGCAAAACAGAATCACGGCTTCGATAAACTTATCGCCGGTTAGTGGCGGGACAATACTATCAACCCCGGCCGTCCAGCCGGGGTTGTTTTGTTTGCAGGGGAACGACATTCCACCTCAATACGATGCCGGTTAACCCGACACTGGTGTTTCGTTAACGCGTTACGACAAAACCTTGCCGTTCCGCATTTCGCCTATATAACTTACAGTATAGGCGTTCTTATACTGCTTAATCGCCAGTTGAATCTGCTCATAAGAATCTCTGCGAATCTTCGTTCCCTTCGGTGCGCCCTTCTGACGAATTTCAATGTAAAATCCGTCCCGCAATTTAACTTCTCGTGTGATCGGTCTTCCCATAATTCATGGTTGTTTACGTACTACTACAAACGGAGTCCCGTTGTTGAGGATGACTCAAAAAGAATCAGGGTTAAGTCCTAGTAGGGGTCTCGCCCGCCTTAGCCTTCGGCGGCGGCGGGTCTAGCTTACCGTCGCTAACGCTACGGCAAGTCCAAAGCACCAATGTAATAAAAATAATCAACAGCACCTCAGTTTCTTATGCCCTTCGTCTTATTCTCGTGCACCAACTCCTCAACATCCTGTATATAACCCCGCAACACCGCATAATGTTCCCGGTACTTGACCACTACTAATACCTTCCGTCTGCACATTCAGGTACATCGCCCGGAAACAGGGCTAAATAGTATCACTTTTGACTAATTTCCGTCTACCGCTTCCCTGTAGCATCCGGTAGCTTTGAAAATGCTGCCTACCCGTGCAGCGTACGGGTTATGCAAACGGAAGCAGCCCACTAAAACCTGAACATGACCGACTCAGTAACCCAACCCACGCCCAACGTCAACGCTGCGTTGACCCAGGCACAAAACGCCTTTCATACCTACAAGCATAGCTCCGGCGCACAGCGCGCCCAATTCCTCCGCGCTATTGCCGACGGCCTGGAGGCCCTGGGCCAGGACCTTATAACCACCGTAATGCGGGAAACAAACCTGCCCGAAGCCCGCATTCTGGGCGAACGCGGGCGCACAACCGGCCAGTGCCGCATGTTTGCGCAATACATTGAAGAAGGTAGCTGGGTAGAAGCCCGGATTGACACCGCCATTCCGGACCGAACGCCATTACCGAAGCCCGATCTGCGTAAAATGCTCGTCCCGCTCGGTCCGGTGGTGGTGTTTGGCGCCAGTAACTTTCCACTGGCCTTTTCAACGGCCGGAGGCGATACCATATCCGCCCTTGCGGCCGGGTGCCCGGTGGTACTCAAAGGCCATCCGGCTCATCCGGAAACCTCGGCCCGTGTGGCTGCCTGCATAACGCAAGCGGCGGAAAAGACCGGCATACCTTCCGGAACCTTTATACACATTACCGGAGGTATTGAAGAAGGGCAGCGTCTGGTCATGCACCCGCTTACCCGGGCCGTGGCCTTTACAGGCTCTTACCAGGGCGGCAAAGCTCTGTTTGACCTGGCGAACAATCGTCCCGATCCCATACCCGTATTTGCCGAAATGGGCAGTATTAACCCGGTCTTTCTGCTACCGGGCGCACTAGCCAAACGCGGTGCTCAGATAGCCGAACTATATGCCGGCTCTATAACACAAAGTGCCGGCCAGTTTTGTACAAACCCAGGCCTTTTACTCGGCCCCACCGGCAACGACCTTGAAGTGTTTGCCGAACGCCTGGCGACCACCGTCCGTAAAATACTGCCCGCGCCGATGCTTCACGAAGGTATTGCCGCCAACTTCCGGAGCAAACGCGAACAGGCCTTGAAGCAACCCGGCGTAACGCTGCTCGCGGCGTCTGAAACAACTGCCGCTACACTGGAAGGACAGCCCGCCGTAGCCCGTGTAGCCCTGAACGACTTTACGGCAAACCACCTGCTTACAGAAGAAGTATTCGGACCATACTCGCTGCTCGTACAAGGCAATCGCGTGGAAGACCTGGAGCAGGCACTCGACCAACTGCCCGGGCAACTCACGGCAACCGTAATGGCCGACGAAGATGAGCTCGTACAATACAAAGGCTTACTCGATCGCCTGCGTGAACGGGTAGGCAGACTCATTATTAACGGCGTGCCTACCGGCGTGGAAGTCTGCCCGTCCATGCATCACGGCGGCCCCTTTCCGGCAACCACCGACGCACGATTCACATCAGTAGGTACCGATGCTATAAAACGTTTTGTAAGACCACTGGCTTTTCAAAATTATCCGCAGGCGCTGCTGCCCGATGAACTCAAAGACAGTAACCCCCTGGGTATACTAAGGCTCGTAAACGCTACCTGGCAGCGTTGATCAAACCATTTGTGTAACACCATACCCCGAATAGCACACATAACATGAACAAAACCTTTTTCTGCATCGACGCACACACCTGTGGTAATCCCGTTCGACTGGTTGCTGGTGGCGGCCCTATACTCGAAGGGAAAAACATGAGTGAAAAACGTCAGCACTTTCTACGCGAATACGACTGGATACGCAAAGGCCTTATGTTCGAACCGCGTGGCCACGACATGATGAGCGGAAGCATTCTCTACCCACCATCCGATCCGGCCAACGATATCGGCGTATTGTTTATTGAAACCAGCGGCTGCCTGCCCATGTGTGGACACGGCACCATAGGCACCGTAACCATCGCGATAGAGCAGGGACTGGTAACACCAAAGACCCCGGGTATTCTGAAACTTGAAGTACCGGCCGGTCTTGTTACCATTGAGTATAAACAGGAGGGTAAGAAAGTAAAGTCTGTAAAAATCCGTAATGTAAAAGCATACCTCGCTGCCGAGAACATTACCGCGGAATGTCCCGACCTCGGTACACTTACACTCGATGTAGCGTATGGCGGAAACTTCTACGCCATCGTCGATCCGCAGCCCAATTTCCAGGGCCTTGAACAGTACACGGCCGATCAACTCATTCGCTGGAGCCGCGCGCTTCGCGAAGACATAAACAAGAACCATACCTTTGTCCACCCGGATGATCCCACCATTAACCGGTGCAGCCATATACTGTGGGCCGGTGCGGTGATCGATCCAACGTCTACGGCACGTAATGCCGTATTTTATGGCGATAAAGCCATCGATCGTTCACCGTGTGGTACCGGAACTTCCGCGCGGCTTGCACAGTGGTATACCAAAGGCAAGCTCAAACAAGGCGAGCCCTTCATACACGAAAGCATCATCGGGTCGAAGTTCGTAGGTAAAGTAGAAGACGTTAGTATCCTCAATGGTAAACCGGCCATTATACCAAGCATAGAAGGCTGGGCCATAGTAACCGGTTTCAATACCATCCTGATCGATGACGAAGATCCGTATGCTTTCGGATTCCAGGTTATCTGATCGAAAACAAATAAGAACAGTCAAGCACCGTATACTGAAAATGAAAAACGTAGGGATAGTAGGAGGGGGCCTTGTTGGCCTTTGTACAGCGTATTACCTTCATCGTGCCGGGCACCAGGTAACCCTCTTGGAGCAGGGCGATCTGCAAAGCGGTTGTTCATGGGGCAATGCCGGCATGATTGTACCCAGCCACATTATCCCGCTGGCGGCACCCGGCATGATTGCCAAAGGTATTCGCTGGATGTTCAACGCGCGAAGTCCATTCTATGTAAAGCCGCGCCTTAGCGGTAGCCTGGTTAAATGGGGATACCTGTTCTATAAGCATGCCACACGCGAACATGTAGCCCGTGCCATACCCGCGTTGCGCGATATCAGTGTATTGAGCAAAGAGCTATATCAGGATATGGCTAAAACGCTGCCGATAGAATTTGGCTATGCTGAGCGTGGCTTACTGATGACCTACCAGACTGCCGAAACCGAACGCGAAGAAATAGAAGCCGCTCATGTAGCTAACGCAAACGGCATACGCGCCGAAGTGCTGTCGGCTTCCGAAGTGCAGGCGCTGGAGCCTGACGTTCGTATAAACGTGCGGGGTGGTGTATACTTTCCGGGCGATGCCCATCTCATACCGCAGCAGCTTGTACAGCAACTGGCTGCCTACCTGCGCCAACACGGCGTAAAGATCCTTACGCATACGCCGGTGGAAGATTTTGGAATAAAGAACGGCCGTGTCGATACCGTACAAACCGCGTCCGGCAGCCATAGGTTCGACGAGGTCGTAATGGCGACCGGAGCCTGGTCTGGTCTGCTGGCTACAAAGCTTGGGCTCACGCTGCCCGTACAAGGTGGAAAAGGCTATAGCTTTACGGTACCCAACGTACCCCGTAACATACAAATTCCAACACTGCTGCTCGAAGCCCGTGTAGCCGTAACCCCTATGGGAGCGGACCTCCGCTTCGGGGGCACTATGGAAATAAACGGTGTAGACCATAGCGTCAACATGACGCGTGTGGAAGGCATCGTGCAAGCCATCCCCAAGTACTATCCCGACCTCAACATAGCCATGCCTCCGAAAGAAACCATCTGGCATGGCCTTCGTCCCTGTTCTCCCGATGGCCTGCCCTACATTGGCCGGGCTAAACACCTCAGCAACGTAATCGTAGCTACCGGGCACGGCATGATGGGCGTCTCCCTGGCGCCAGCCACCGGCCACCTCGTGAACAACCTCATCGGAAACACAACGCAGCCGCTCGGTCTTTCTCCCTTTGACCCGACACGGTTTGATTAACGGCGATAACCGTATAGAAACAGAAAGAGCTGCCCTTCTCAGAGCAGCTCTTTCGCTACAGGCCTGGGTATATTATCTTCTATCGTGAATTCGTTACGAAGATCTTTCCTACATCGACTTTTCTTCCGCCCTGGATAACGTGGTAGATGTATAACTCGCCGGTGTGGAATATGCTTTGGTACATCTCGGCTTTCCACTCGCCTGCAAAGATTTGTCTGCCCGCGCTATTGAATACAACCAGTGCGTAGTCGGTACCGGCGTAAGTCTTATCGTTGAATGAGAAGCCGTCTTCGGTCGTTACTTCAGGAGCGATGTTCAGGTTGTCGTTGGCTTCGTCGCCAAGCTGAGCAATTTCACGGGCGCTTGTAGTGCCGGTTGTTACGTCGGTAATCACCAGCCAGCCAATGTAGCCGAAGTTCATCGCGCTGCCCGATTGTTTGCGGGCCGAGATTCCAATTTTACCACTTCCGTCGGGTGTGAGGCTGGCGTATTCCACTTGCAGGCTGGCGTTGTTTGTTACTAACAGCGTCTTTACGTTCGCGCCATTGATGCGGTATTCAAATGTGCCGTACTGATCGGCTGTACCCGCGCCCGATGCACGCGAAGCCCCCATCTGCAGCGTGTACTTGTGGGTAGGGTTCAGACCGCTCACCACAATATTGTCTTTCTGTACCACACCGTTTACCGTAGCACCGTAAGCGGCATTGTAGTTGAACCAGTTTGTATTGACAACGGCGGCAGGCTGTACCGTTCCGTTGGTTACACCGCCGTTGAACGACGATGTAGGGGAACCATAGTTGGCCGGGTTCCATTGTGCGGTCGATACGCTGCTTACTGTAATGCCGGTCTTTGTATCGGTTTTGCTGATTACGGCGGCGTGCGGAGCGCCTACCAGTTCAATCCAGCCACTGGCGTTTTGTGCTGCGTTGGTGAAAGAGAACTTCGATGTAGTAGCCACAGTAACCGGAGCGCCGTTTACAGTCAGCACGACATCGTCTGTGCCCGTAGCGCCGGCGTTATCTTTTACGGTAAGACGGAAAGTATAGCTTCCGGCGGCAAGACCTGTTACGGTAACCGTGGCCGAAGATGCATTTGTAAGTGTGGCAGCACCGCCCGAAACTTTAGACCAGGCGTAGGATGCAATCGTACCGTCGCTGTCGGTACCTGAACCGCTGAACGTAGTAGATGAAGTTGGCAGAGTGATTGTTTTATCGGCACCGGCATTCGCTACAGGCGCTTTGTTCGATGTGGTGGCCGCTTTTACGGTTACGACCACGTCGTCAGTGCCTGTGGCTCCGGCGTTATCTTTTACCGTGAGGCGGAAGGTATATGTTCCGGCTATCAGTGCGCTAACGGTAAGCGTTGCCGAAGATGTGTTTGTCAGTGTTGCTGTACCACCCGAAACTTTTGTCCAGGCGTATGAAGCGATTGTTCCGTCGCTGTCTGTGCCCGTTCCGGTAAGCGTTACGGTGGCGGTAGGCAGCGTGATGGTTTTATCAGCGCCGGCGTTGGCTACCGGAGCTTTGTTGGCGGTTGTGCCGGCTCTGAATTCATAGGCACCGATGTCGAACGCGCCGCCTTGCGGACGGGCATTGCCTTCATAGTCCGCCGTTACGCCGTTTCCTTGCGCGTCTTTACCAACGTTCAGGGCAAGGGCAGAGGCAGAAGTAAGGTGATAGTCCTTGCTGGCGGCGTTTACAAACTTTACGCTGGCCAGGTCGGCGGTTTTGATATTATTAGATTCAGTCCACTTGATGCCGTTCGGGTTGTTCAGCTTTACATACTGATAGTTGCTTTGGTTATAGGCAACGATGATGTTGTTGATGAACAGGTTCTGGCTTGTGTTCTGGCTGAACATGTAGATACCCATGTCCTTGTTATTGATCAGCGTGTTGTTGGCAAACACGAAACCGCGTGTGTCTACCGGAGCGTAATCCTGGCAAATGATACCGCCCTGACCATGGTTCATGATGATGTTGTTGTATACCTTGCTGGCACCACGGCCACCGGCGAAGATGCCGTAACCTGTACCCGTGTCGATCTTGTTGTTATAGCAGTCTGCGTTTGTACCGGGGTTGATCTGGATACCGCTTTGCTGACCGTAGCCATTGGCAGTTCCTACATTGTAAATGTCGTTGTTATAGATGTAGCATCCTGACGTTGCACCACCTACCTGGATACCGTCGTTACCGGTGTTCTTGATAATGTTGTTGTAGATTTTAACACCTACTACCTCGTGTTCCTGTACGTTCTTGGTTGCGCCGCTGCAGGTAAGGGCTACCGTTGTATGGTAGTGCGAGTTACCGATGTAGAAAGCTTCACCTTTTACATCAGCGATATAGTTGTCGTGGAATACCGTGTTACGAAGCGTGAAGTTTCCGCGCCATGTAGCGGCGTCGCAGGTAGGGTCGGTCTTGGCCACGATACCGGCGTATTCCAGGTTGGTGATCTTAAGGTGGTCAACTTCGAAATCGGTGCTCAGATCACGAACGTCGATCCCCATTACGGTGCTTTTCATTTCGATACCGTAGGGCTGGCTTGCGTTGGCACCGCCTGTAAACTTAAAGTATGAGCTTTTGTGAATCTCAACCGCGTAAGGATTGGGGCCGGTACCGGCTATGGTAACTTTACCATCGCACATATTTGTAATAATTACCGGATTTGCTGCGGTTCCTTTTATGTTATAGAAAGCGATAGGGGTGCGGGTTCCATTGGCGAAGCAGATCTTGTCGCCGGGTTTTACCCCCTTGGCTGCTCCATCGAACATCCACTCGTTCGAAGAAGTAGAGATGATGAAGTCGCAATCACATTGTGCAAAAACTGCCACAGGTAGCGAGAGCAGCATAACACTCAATAACGTCAGGAGGAGAGTCTTCATTTTACGATTGGGTCTTTTGGGTGTCTGGAAATTATACCCAAAAGTATAGCAAATCGGACATTTGGTAAAACGAATACGACGCCATGTTAAGTTAATTGGGCCCTACGTGTTTTTTTTCGCGTTTTTTACAGAAAACGGTGAGTTTTAGTCCCTCCCCGGTAACTCATCCGGCCATACGGTCATTCATGGCAAAAAACCGCAAATGGAGTCAGGTGCGATTCGTATGAAATGTGTAATAAAATGGCTAAAAAAGTAACATTTTTAATGGCACATAACTTTTTAGGGTTTTGCCCTCCCATTTCGTAGTTCTGAAAAACACTTAAATAAACGCTTTAAGTGCAGATTTTCCAAGCCGGTACTGCTATACGTCCAATATTACCAGAATGTTGCGGTGGGTAATATTTGCTACAATATTCATGGTTTACGAAGTCCTCTGATTCATATTTTATCTGCCGGAGTTCCCCTCCCGATAACAAGGGAGGGGGACCTGGCAAAAGTTTTTTAAGGGGCGCGCGACTAACGCATGGTTACGAAAATCTTCCCCACATCAACCTTGCGGTTACCTTGAATGACGTGGTAAATGTATAACTCGCCCGGCCGGAATACGCTCTGGTACAGCTCGTCGGTCCACTCGCCCGCGAAGATCTGCTGGCCGGAACTGTTATACACAATCAATGCGTAGCCGGTACCGGGGTAGACCTTATCGTTAAACGAGAAGCTTCCTTCGCCATCAAATGTGTTCGTGGCCACGTCTTCCGTAACTACCGTGTCGGCCTCATAATCGAGCGCGGCGATTTCGCGTGCATTTGTCGTACCGGTCGTCAGGTCGGTTATTACCAGCCAGCCCATATAGCCAAAGTTCATCGCGCTGCCGGATTGTTTGCGGGCCGAGATTCCAATCTGACCTGAACCGTTAGGCGTTAGGTTAGTATACTCCACCTGTTGCGACGCATTGTTCGTTACCAGGAGCGTTTTCACGTTCGCGCCGTTGATGCGGTATTCGAACGTTCCATATTGATCGGTCGTACCGGCTCCCGATGCACGCGAAGCGCCCATCTGTAATTTGTATTTGTGCGATGGATTCAAGCCGCTCACCATAATGTTGTCTTTTTGAACCACACCGTTTACCGTGGTGCCATACGCGGCGTTATAGTTGAACCAGTTGCCAATTACCACAGCGGCAGGCTGTACCGTTCCGTTGGTTACACCACCGTTGAATGACGATGTAGGTGATCCATAATTGGCCGGGTTCCATTGCGCGGTCGATACGCTGCTTACTGTAATGCCGGTGGTAGGATCTTTCTTGCTGATTACCGCGGCGTGTGGCGAGCCCACCAGTTCGGTCCAGCCGCTCACATTTTGTGCAGTACTGGTAAAGCTGAATCGCGCGGCGGTGCCGACCGATATCGCCGGGGCGGCGTTCACTGTAATCACCACATCGTCGTAACCTGTTGCTCCGGTGTTGTCTTTGGCAGTCAGCCGGAAGGTATACTTTCCGGCAACCAGCTTGCTGGCCGTTACCTTAGCCGTATTGGCATTGCTTAACGTAGCTGTACCTCCCGATACTTTGGTCCAGGTATACGAAACAATCGTACCCGACGCTGCGCCGCTGAAGACAATTGAATTCCTGGGCAGTGTAATCGCTTTATTTGAACCGGCATTTACACTCGGTGGTTTATTGGCGCTGGTTGCTGCCTTTACCGTTACCACTACGTTGTCTGTGCCCGTAGCGCCGGCGTTATCTTTTACCGTGAGCCGGAAGGTATAAGTGCCGGCAACCAGTTTGCTTACCGTAACCGTAGCCGATGAGGCATTGGTGAGCGTGGCGGTTCCACCGGAAACTTTCGTCCACGTATACGATGCGATCGTTCCATCGCTATCCGTGCCTTTGCCGGCGATGCTCACCGAGTTTGTAGGCAGCGTAATCGTCTTGTCTGCACCTGCATTGGCTATCGGCGCTTTGTTCGCCGCGGTGGCGGCCTTTACCGTAACCACCACATCGTCTGTGCCCGTAGCACCGGCGTTATCTTTTACCGTGAGCCGGAAGGTATAGGTGCCGGCAACCAGTTTGCTTACCGTAACGGTAGCCGATGAGGCATTGGTGAGTGTGGCGGCCCCACCCGAAACTTTCGTCCACGCATACGATGCGATCGTTCCATCGCTGTCGGTGCCCTTGCCTGCCAGGCTTACCGAGTTTGTGGGCAACGTAGTCGTCTTGTCTGCACCGGCATTGGCTACCGGCGCTTTGTTGGCGGTACCACCTGATTTTAATTCGAACGCGCCGATATCAAACGCGCCTCCCTGCGGGCGTGCCGTACCGTCGAAGTCTGTGGTCACACCGTTGGCCTTGGCGTCCTTGCCCAGGTTAAGGGCCAATGCCGAAGCCGATGTAAGACGATAGTCTTTGCTGCCCGCGTTTACAAACTTCAGGCTGGCCAGATCGGCAGTCTTGATATTATTCGATTCCGTCCACTTGATGCCGTTCGGGTTGTTCAGCTTAACATACTGGTAGTTGCTTTGGTTGTAGGCAACAATAATGTTATTGATGAAAAGGTTTTGGCTCGTGTTCTGGCTGAACATATAAATGCCCATGTCTTTATTGTTGATCAGGGTATTGTTCGCGAAGATGAACCCACGTGTATCTACCGGAGCATAGTCCTGGCAGATTATACCGCCCTGCCCGTGGTTCATGATAATGTTGTTGTATACGTGGCTTGCACCGCGGCCACCGGCAAAAATGCCATAGCCTGTGCCCTTATCGATCTTGTTGTTATAGCACTCCGCGTTCGTACCCGGGTTGATCTGGATACCGCTTTGCTGACCGTAACCGTTGTTCGTCCCCACATTGTAAATGTCATTGTTATAGATATAACAACCCGAGGTAACACCGCCAATCTGGATACCATCGTTACCGGTATTCTTGATAATGTTGTTGTACACCTTGACACCAATCACTTCATGTTCCTGCACCTGTATCGTAGATCCGTTACAGCTTTTGGCCACTGTTGTATGATAATGTGAGTTACCGATGTATAGGGCTTCACCCTTTACGTCGGCAATGTAGTTGTCGTGAAAGCTTGTGTTGCGCATCGTAAACTTGCCGCGCCAGGTAGAAGACTCACAGGTAGGATCGGTTTTAGCAACAATGCCGGCGTAGTCCAGGTTTGTGATTCGAAGGTGGTCGACCTCGAAGTCTGTACTTAAATCACGGACGTCGATCCCCATTACGGTACCTTTTATCTCAATACCGTATTGCTGGCTGGCATTGCCGCTGCCGGTAAACCTGAAGTAAGAGCTTTTGTGAATCTCGACAGCGTATGGATTTCCGGTTGACCCGGAGATCGTAACCTTGCCATCGCACATATTTGAAATAATCACCGGGTTTGCTGCGGTTCCCTTTATATTATAAAGAGCAATCGGGGTACGGGTTCCGGACGTGAAGCAAATTTTATCGCCCGGTTTAACGCCTTTGGCGGCGCCGTCAAACATCCATTCACTGGAGGAATTCGAAATAACGAAGTCGCAATCACACTGTGCGAAACCGGCTAGCGGTAACGCCAGCACCATCACACTCACCATCAAAAGAAATAGTCTCATTTTTTGCTAGTAGGTTTCGGTTATCAATAATGATGACCAAAAGTATAGCAAATCGTACTTTATGTATACTTAATATTACTTTATGTTAGGTTAATTGGGATAGATGTGATTTTTACCCGAAATTCGGTCAAAAACAGCACGTTCTAACATAGATTCGGCAGTTTGTCTTCGCATACCGCAATTCATGGCCAAATACGACAACTGTGATAACATGCTGTTTGTAAGAAATGTGTAAGATTGATTACAAAAAATGCAATTTTCCACACTTCAACTGACGTAAGACCCCATATTGGCCTGAACTTTTAAAGTGGGTAATTTTCTCACGTTCAATGTTAAAACGGGGATTATTTTGCTCGAATGGGGGATTTATTAAGGATTAGTCAATTACCGTAACGAGTTGCGGAGATTCGTAAAATGCTAGAATAATCATGTAGTAAGTGAAGCTATTTAGCTTGTTTCTGGCGAACCTCGGCTAAAAGGTCTTTTGCAGGGACTTTTTTTACTTCGCCGTTTACCGAAATAACAAGTGATTTGCCATTTGCCGCACTTTCTTCCACGAGCTTACGCGTTGCTTCATTCACAGCCAGAAGTATGCTCTTAAAACGCTCTGATAATTCGGGCTTATCGGTGTCCATATTTCTTACTCTGTTCTAAGATTACATACCAAAGATACTCATTTCCGACAACATTTTTTCCATCGTGTTCTTTCTCTGCGATATGTTCGACATTCACGTTTGTGCCATTTAGAATCATCCAACTATCCACAACTGGCATGAACAAATTAATCAAATTGAAAATACCGCGATAGTACCGTCGTTCAATAACATCATCAGGAATATTATGACCACCATTTGCAACACGCGTGGCTACCCTTTCTTTAGCCGTTTTTGGCGAATCCAACCAGAAGTATAGCAATGTGATTTTGTATCCTAATAGCTGTGCATTTTTAATCAATGATAAGTAGCTTCTTGTCGCCAACGTTGTCTCTAGGGCAAAATCAACTTTCGCTCTCAATAACTCGTCAATCCGGGCGAGCATCAATCGACCTGCCTCAATCGCCACACCCTCTGGGTTAAAAGGGGAGAGACCGGCGGCGATACTATCGGCATTTACAAACTCCTTACAATTAAGGGAGACCAGGCAAAATTGTAAAACTTGCAGTAGTCTTACCTGCACCATTACATCCAGCGATTATATAAATATTGGGCACCGATCTATAATTTCGTGTAAAATCGATAACTCGTCTTAATAAACCTATTCAATAACAGCAAATCGCCCAAACAAAAAAGCCGCCCCTTGCGAGGCAGCTCTTTCACTATTCAACCTAAAAACACCTTTTCTTATTTTGAGGTAATCATCAATTTACCCACATCTACTTTTCTTCCGGCCTGTACTACGTGGTAGATGTACAGTTCGCCCGGGTGGAACACGTTCTGGTACATTTCTTCTTTCCATTCGCCGGCGAAGATCTGTCTTCCGGCGCTGTTGAATACTACCAGGGCGTAGTCGTCACCAGCGTAAGTTTTGTCGTTGAACGAGAAGCCATCTTCGGTAGAGGCAGTCACTTCTTCAGTGGCTTGCTCTTCTTCCGTTGTTTCGCTTTCAAGTTGAGCAACTTCGCGGGCTGTCGTTGTTCCAGTCGTTACGTCGGTGATTACTAACCAACCGATGTAGCCGAAGTTCATCGCGCTGCCCGATTGCTTGCGGGCAGAGACTCCGATCTTACCGTTGGCATCAGGAGTGATGCTGGCGTACTCAACTTGCAGGCTGGCGTTGTTTGTTACAGCAAGCGTCTTGATGTTCGCGCCGTTGATGCGGTATTCGAAAGTACCGTACTGGTCGGCTGTACCGGCACCGCTGGCACGTGAAGCACCCATTTGCAGCGTATACTTGTGTGTAGGGTTCAGGCCGCTGATCATGATGTTGTCTTTCTGTACCACACCGTTTACCGTAGCGCCGTATGCGGCGTTGTAGTTGAACCAGTTTGCTTT
>Ga0065165_1001259_pt1 | contig 28658 bp, 32 predicted proteins | sample AraplaMF_Cvi_mMF_FD_63813 | JGI IMG/M metagenome (GOLD analysis project Ga0065165, IMG submission 63813) | Arabidopsis root microbial communities from the University of North Carolina, USA - plate scrape MF_Cvi_mMF (version 2) (version 3) | ecosystem: Host-associated > Plants > Roots >... | reverse complement strand
GATGCCGTCGGCGGCGCTGCGCTCGTCGAGTTCGGACAGGTCCAGGCCGGCGCAGAAATGCGGGCCCTCGCCGCTCAGCACGACGGCGCGCACGCTCGCGTCGAAGGCGGCGAAGCTGCGGTGCAGTTCGGCGATCAGCGCGTCGTTCAGCGCGTTGCGCTTGGCCGGGCGGGTCAGGCGCACATGGGTGACCGGGCCATCGCTCGTCACGGTCAACAAGGAGGTGCTCACGACAGGGGTGCTTGAAGCCTGGATTGTTATGAGTCTTAAGCAAATTCCGGCGACTCACAGCAGCAAATACCCGTAGCCCGGACGCCAATCCGGGGTCGTGCTTCCCTTGCACGGCCGCATTCCGGATTGGCATCCGGACTGCTAATAGGTTTCGACGTGGAAGCGGCCTTCGTCGACCAGGCGCCGGTGGAGCAGCGGCCACTCCAGCCCGGCCGCCGCGCACACGTCGGCCAGCGCCTGCAGCACACCGGTTTCCATCCCCTTCAGCCCGCACAGGTAGACGCAGGTGTCGCCGCGCAGCAGCTCGACGACGTCGGCCGCGCGCTCGCGCAGCAGGTCCTGCACATAGCGCCGCGGCTGCCCCGGCACGCGCGAGAACGCGAGCGAGGTGTCGATGAACGACGCCGGCAGCTTGGTCAACGGCCCGAAGTACGGCAGCTCCTCGGGCCGCCGCGCGCCGAAGAACAGCATCAGCCGCGCATAGACCGGCTTGCCCGCAACCATCAGGCGCCGCCGGTGCTCGGTCATCGCGCGCATCGGCGCCGCGCCGGTGCCGGTGCAGATCATCAGCAGGTTCGACCCGTCGTGGTTGGGCATCAGGAAGCGGTCGCCGAACGGCCCGCAGACCTGCACCGTGTCGCCCTTGCGCAGGTCGCACAGGTAGTTCGACGCGACGCCGCGCACCGGCTGCCCGTCGTGGTCGCTGGTCACGCGCTTCACCGTCAGCGAGACGTTGTTGTAGCCCTCGCGCTCGCCGCTTCGCGGGCTCGCGACCGAGTACATGCGCAAGTAGTGCGGTTTGCCGCCCGCATCGAGCCCCGGCGGCGCGATGCCGATGGCCTGGCCTTCGAGCAGCGGAAAGAACTGCGTGCCGAAATCGAGCACCAGGTGGTGGATGTCGCCTTCGGCATCGGGCGCGGTCAGCCGGAAGTTGCCGGCCACCGTCGCCTGCACCGGCTTCTTCAGCGTGTGCAGGTTCAGGTACGGGTGCGCGGCCGACCACGGCGGCCGCGCCGACGACGGCGACAGCGCCGCGTTCGCCTGCGGCGGCGCGTCGTCGACCGGCGCGGCACCCGCGTCGGCCAGCGGCTGCGCGAGCGCCGGCATCGGCTGCTTCGGCGGCAGCTCGTCCCAGCCGAACTGCGCCTCGATCGAATAGGCCGCCGCCTTCGGCACCGGGTGCCAGTGGTCGATGCTGCCGGTCGGGCATGGCGACACGCAGGCCTGGCAGCCGTTGCAGATCGATGCATCGACCACATAGTTGCGGTCGTCGTGCGTGATCGCGTCGACCGGGCAGGTCTCCTCGCAGGTGTTGCAGCGGATGCAGACCTCGGGGTCGATCAGGTGCTGCTGGATGAAGACGACGGGGTCCATCTCAATTGAAGCGAACGTATTCGAAGTCGACGGGCTGCTTGTTGATGCCGATCGGCGGCGGCGCGATCCAGTTCGCGTACCGGCCGGGCTCGACGACGCGGCCCATCAGCGACGCGACGTAGGCGCGGTCTTCCTCGCTCGCGAGCCACTGCGGCACGTTCGCCTGCCATTCGATCTCGCCGATCACCCGGCCGTCGGGGCTGACGCGCAGCCCGGCGAAGCTGCCGATGTGGCGGTTGAAGGCCTTGTGCGGCACGCTCAACCGGAACGGGAGGCCGGCCTTCTCGATCACCTTGTTCCAGCGGTTCACGCCGGCCGACGAATCGCGGATGTAGTCGTCGCGCAGCACCTCGTTCAGCGCGTTCAGCATCGGCACCTCTTTCTCGACCAGCACGCCGTCGCGCACGTCGAGGATCTTGTAGTGCGCGCCCTTCAGCACGTGGTCGTCCGCGCGCTTGCCTTCTTCGTAGCGGCCCTTCAGCCCCGAGCTGTAGAAGATCGCCGCATTGCTCGACTGGTCGGCACCGAACAGGTCGATGGTCACGCTGTAGTGGAAGTTCAGGTAGCGCTGGATCGTCGGCAGGTCGATCACGCCGTGGCGGCGCAGCTCGGCCGGGTCTTCGAGGCCGGTCTGCTTCATCACCTCGCAGGTGCGCTGGATCACGCGCGACACGCCGGATTCGCCGACGAACATGTGGTGCGCCTCTTCGGTCAGCATGAAGCGCGTGGTGCGCGACAGCGGATCGAACGCGCTCTCGGCCAGCGCGCACAGCTGGAACTTGCCGTCGCGGTCGGTGAAGTAGGTGAACATGTAGAACGCCAGCCAGTCGGGCGTCTCTTCATTGAAGGCGCCGAGGATGCGCGGGTTGTCCTGGTCGCCGGAGCGGCGTTCGAGCAGCGCCTCGGCCTCTTCGCGGCCGTCGCGGCCGAAGTGCTTGTGCAGCAGGTAGACCATCGCCCACAGGTGGCGGCCTTCCTCGACGTTCACCTGGAACAGGTTGCGCAGGTCGTACTGGCTGGGCGCCGTCTTGCCGAGGTGGCGCTGCTGCTCGACCGAGGCCGGCTCGGTGTCGCCCTGCGTGACGATGATGCGGCGCAGGTTGGCGCGGTGCTCGCCGGGCACGTCCTGCCACGCGGCCTCGCCCCGGTGGTCGCCGAAGCCGATGCGGCGGTCGGCCTCGGGCTGCGCGAGGAAGATGCCCCAGCGGTAGTCGGGCATCTTCACGTGGCCGAACTGCGCCCAGCCGTCGGGCGTGGTGCTGGTGGCGGTGCGCAGGTAGACGTCGAAGCCGTGCGAGCCGTCGGGGCCCATGTCCTGCCACCAGTTCAGGTAGTTCGGCTGCCAGTGCTCCAGCGCGCGCTGCAGCGTCCTGTCTTCCGACAGGTTGACGTTGTTGGGGATCTTGTCGGTGTAGTCGATGGTGGACATGGTCAGACGCGCTTGCGGTCGAACTGCGGTTTGTGGCCGGTGCCGTACAGCTTCAGCGCGCCGGCCTCGCCGACGGCATTCGGGCGGTTGAAGATCCAGTTCTGCCAGGCGCTGAGGCGGCCGAAGATGCGGGTCTCCATGCTCTCGGTGCCGGCGAAGCGCAGGTTGGCTTCCATGCCGGTCAGCGCGTCGGGCGACAGGCTGGCCCGCTCTTCGAGCGCGATGCGGATCTCGTCGGGCCAGTCGATGTCGTCGGGCGCCGCGGTGACGAGCCCGAGCGCGAGCGCCTGGTCGGCATCCAGCGCCCGGCCCTGCGTGGCCTGCACCGCGGCGATCTCGCCGGCATCGCGGTGGAAGCGGCGCTGCAGCCGCGTCTCGCGGCTGACCATCGGCAGCGCGTCGAAGTTGAACGGCGACAGCGCGATCTTCGGCGCCGCGGCGGGCTCGTCGGGCAAGGCCAGCATGTAGATGCGGTCGGCCGCCAGCGCGATCTCCAGCAGCGAGCCGGCGAAGCACGAGCCGCGGTCGACCAGCGCGAACAGCGAGCGCGACGACACGTCGAGCCGCGCCAGCGTGCGGCGCAGCAGGCCGATGGTCTCGCGCACCAGCCAGTGCGCCTGCCGCGCATGCAGCGTCGCGTCCATCGCGAGCACCGCGTCGACACTGCCCTGCGTTTTCAGCAGCCAGGTGCCGATCTCCGGCTCGTTGGTGCGCAGGTGCAGGATCGCGTCGTCGAGCTCGCGTGCCATCTGCAGCGGGTACCAGGCGGCGCCGGCGGCTTCGATGCCGGCGACGTCCGTCGGCTGCGCGCCGGTCGGGGCACGCACCGTCAGCGTCGCATGGCGCGCGGCGCGGTCGATCTGCACGTCGACATGGCCATAGGCCAGCGCGTCGGCGGACCGCTGCTTCGCGAGCCGCGGCAACGGCACGCCGCGCGCGCCGGACGGCCGGTCGCTCCGCCTGGCCAGTTCGCGCGCCCGCTCCTGCACGCGCTGGGCGAAACCCTGCGTCTTCACCGCCTCGTCGACCAGCCGCCAGTCCACCGCCTTCCTGCCGCGCACGCCTTCGCTGGTGGTGCAGAAGATGTCGGCATGGTCGTGGCGCACGCGGCGCTTGTCGGTCAGCCGCGTCAGCCCGCCGGTGCCGGGCAGCACGCCGAGCAGCGGCACCTCGGGCAGGCTGACGGCCGACGAGCGGTCGTCGACCAGGATGATCTCATCGCAGGCGGCGGCCAGCTCGTAGCCGCCGCCGGCACAGGCACCGTTGACGGCCGCGAGGAACTTCAGGCCACCGTGCCGGCTGCTGTCTTCCAGCCCGTTGCGCGTCTCGTTCGTGAACTTGCAGAAGTTGACCTTCCAGCCATGGCTCGAAAGGCCGAGCATGAAGATGTTGGCGCCCGAGCAGAACACCCGCTCGCGGCCGCTGGTGATGATCACCGTGCGCACCGCCGGGTGCTCGAAGCGGATGCGCTGCACCGCGTCGTGCAGCTCGATGTCGACGCCGAGGTCGTAGCTGTTGAGCTTCAGCTTGTAGCCCGGCCGCAGCCCGCCGTCCTCGCTGACGGCCAGCACCAGCGTCGCGACCTCGCCTTCGACGCCGAGGCGCCAGTGGCGGTAGCGGTCGGGATGGGTTTCGTAGTCGACCGGGCCGGCGGCGTCGACCGAGTCAATGGCAGCAGCAATCATGGGCATCTCCAGCCGGCGGCAGTATGCTGCACGCCCGGCAATAGAAATGCAATTTAGTGCATGTCGCGCCGAGCGTCAACCCGCCAACCGGATCGTGCCTCGCAATTGGTCCTGCAGCGACACGAACGCGGCCTCCAGGGTCTTGTCGCTGGTGTCGAACACCTCGTCGGCTTTCGAGTAGAAGGCCGCGCGGCTCTCGAGGATGCGCCGCAGGTCGTTCATCGCTTCGGCGTTGCCCGACATCGGGCGGGTGTCGCCCTGGGCTAGCACGCGGTTCATGTGCTCTTCGGGCGAGGCGCGCACCCACACGGTGTAGCAGTGCGCCAGCAGCATGTTGAACGTGGCCGGGTCGGAGACGATGCCGCCGGGCGTCGCGATCACCGCGCGCGGGCAGCGCTGGATGCATTCCTCGAGTGCGCGCCGCTCGTAGCGGCGGTAGGCCGCCGGCCCGTACAGCGAATGGATCTCGGAGACGCTGCAGCCGGCCACCGCCTCGATGTGGCGGTTCAGCTCGACGAAGGGCACGGCCCAGCTGTCGGCCAGCAGGCGCCCGAGCGTGCTCTTGCCGGCCCCGCGCAGGCCGACCAGCGCGACCCGCTGGCGCCGGGCCGCCTGGCTGGCCGGCGCGCCGAACACCGAAGCCAGTGTCGAGCGCGCCTGCGCCAGCTCGGATTCGCTGCGGCCTCGCAGGATCTCGCGGATCATCAGCCACTCCGGCGAGCTGGCGGTCTCGTCGCCGACCAGCTCGGCCAGCGTGCAGTTCAGCGCCTGCGCCAGCTGCCGCAGGAACTGGATCGACGCATTGCCGACCCCCATCTCGACATTCGCCAGGTGCCGCTCCGACACGTCGGCCACCTTGGCCAGGCTCTTGCGTGTCAGCCCGCGCCGCGAGCGCAGTGCGCGCGTTCGCTCGCCCAGCGACGAGAGGAACGGGTCTTTGTCGGCGTTCGGGTCGGGATCGCCCTCCGGCGTGGGCGGCAGGGATGGCGTGGGCGGCGAAGTCGGGAATCGGTCCAAGGGTATGTCCGTAACGAGGTCGATCAGGACTGCTGGCTATACTGGTTTCAGTGCAACATATTGCATTAATTGGTCATCGCACCGTCCGTGAATGCATTATGCGGAGATCGCCGTGAGACGCCAGTGCGAACCCACCCGGAGGTCCATTGGGACGAAGTTGCGGCGCGAATGGTTCGGCCCCGACGCGCTTGAGGTACAAACGCGGCCGGCCGTCCCGGCGGTCCGAGCTGTCGCGACGCGGGTGGCCCTTCAGGTCCGCCCCGGCATCCGGGCCGATTGACCGTCAGGAGAACAGCATGGCCCCGAACCTCGCCGTGGAGGCGCCGCCCGAACGATTCAACGTCGCCGCCCACCTGCTGCAGCGCAACGCTGGCCGCGCCGCGAAGACCGCCTACATCGACGACGACACCCGCCTCAGCTACGGCGAGCTGGCCGACCGGGTGAAACGCTGCGCCGCCGGCCTGCTGCGGCTCGGCCTGCGCCGCGAAGACCGCGTGCTGCTGCTGATGCTCGACACGGTGGACATGCCGGTCGCGTTCCTCGGCGCGCTGTATGCCGGCATCGTGCCGGTGCCGGTCAACACGCTGCTGCCGGCCGGCGACTACACCTACATGCTGGCGCACAGCCGGGCTCGCGCGCTGATCGTGTCGGGCGCACTGTGGCCGGTGGCGCAGCAGGCGTTGGCAGGCCTCGACGAACCGCCGGCCGCCGTCATCGCCGGCGGATCCGCCGCACCGGGCGCGGACGGCACGACGGCGTTCGCCGCGCTGCTCGACACTCCGCCGCTCGCCGCGCCCGCCGACACGCAGGCCGACGACTTCGCGTTCTGGCTGTATTCGTCCGGCTCCACCGGCAAGCCCAAGGGCACGGTACACAGCCATGCCAACCTGTACTGGACCGCCGCGCTGTACGGCCAGCCGGTGCTCGGCGTGCGCGAGGACGACACGGTGTTCTCGGCCGCCAAGCTGTTCTTCGCGTACGGGCTGGGCAATGCACTGAGCTTTCCGCTGAGCGTCGGCGCGACCGTCGTGCTGATGGCCGAGCGGCCGACGCCGGCCGCCGTCTTCAAGCGCTTGACCCGGCACCGCCCGACCGTGTTCTGCGGCGTGCCGACCCTGTACGTCGCGCTGCTCGCGAACGACGCGCTGCCGGCGCGCGATGCGGTCGCGCTGCGCATCTGCGCGTCGGCCGGCGAGGCGCTGCCGCGCGAGGTCGGCGAGCGCTTCAGCGCGCACTTCGGCTGCGACGTGCTCGACGGCATCGGCTCGACCGAGATGCTGCACATCTTCCTGTCCAACCGCGAGGGCGCGCTGCGCTACGGCAGCACCGGCAAGCCGGTGCCGGGCTACGAGCTCGAACTGCGCAGCGACGACGGCGGCCCGGTCGCGCCCGGCGAGATCGGCGACTTGTTCATCCGCGGGCCGAGCGCCGCGCTGCTCTACTGGAACAACCGCGACAAGACCCGCGCCACCTTCCAGGGCGAGTGGGTGCGCAGCGGCGACAAGTACGCGGTCGACGCCGACGGCTGGTACACCTACGCCGGCCGCAGCGACGACATGCTGAAGGTCAGCGGCCAGTACGTGTCGCCGATCGAGGTCGAATCGGCGCTGATGGGCCACGCGGCGGTGATGGAGTGCGCGGTGATCGGCCTGGCCGATGCGACCGGGCTGACGAAGACGCGCGCCTACGTCGTGCCGAACCCCGGCCACGACGCCGGCCCTGCGCTCGAGGCCGCGCTGAAGGCCTTCGTGAAGACCCGGCTCGCGCCGCACAAGACGCCGCGCGACATCGTCTTCACGACCGAGCTGCCGAAGACAGCGACCGGCAAGATCCAGCGCTTCAAGCTGCGCGCGCTGGGCGACACGCCCGCCTGACGCATGGTCGGACGCCGCTACGCCGAACCGATCCAGTTCGCCGAACTCGATGGGCGCGGCCGGCCGCTGCGCCTCGAATACCAGTGGGTCGGCGATGCCGCATCGGCACTGCCGGTCGTCGTGTTCCTGCACGAAGGGCTGGGCTCAGTCGCGATGTGGAAGAACTTCCCGCGCCAGCTGTGCCAGGCCCACGGCCTGCGCGGGCTGGTGTATTCGCGCTGCGGCTACGGCCAGTCGACGCCGAAGCCGCGCGACGAGCGTTGGCCGGTCGACTTCATGCACATCCAGGCGCGCGAGGTGCTGCCGGCCCTGCTGCAGCAGCTCGGCGTCGCGCGGCCCTGGCTGTTCGGCCACAGCGACGGCGGCAGCATCGCGTTGCTGCATGCGGCGTCGCACCCGACCGCCGGCGTGGTCGCGATGGCGCCGCACATCCGGGTCGAGGAGCTGAGCATCGCGAGCATCGAGCAGGCCCGCCGCACCTATGAAACCACCGATTTGCCGCAGCGCCTCGGGCGCTACCATGCGGACGCGGAGTCGGCCTTTCGCGGGTGGAACGACATCTGGCTGGCGCCGGAGTTCCGCGGCTGGACGATCGAGGACGAGCTGCCCGCGATCGCCTGCCCGGTGCTGGCGGTGCAGGGCGTCGACGACGAATACGGCACGCTGGAACAGATCCGCGGCATTGCTCGGCGCGCGCCGCAGACCCGGCTGCTGGAGCTGGCGCAGTGCGGCCATTCGCCGCACCGCGACCAGGCCGACCTCGTGATCCGCGAGACCGGCCGCTTCATCACCGGATCGGCTGGCACCCCCGAATCCTGAACCTCAAACGGAGATTGGCATGCACCTGATCAAACTGTCGGCCACGGCCGCCCTGGCGACGACGCTGGCCCTGTCGACGGCGATGTCGATGGTGGTGCCGGGCGAGGCCCATGCGCAGGCCGCCGCCGGGCCGGTCAAGGTGGGCTTCATGCTGCCCTACACCGGCACCTACGCGAGCCTGGGCAACATGATCGAGGCGGGCTTCAAGCTCTACGTGCAGGAGCAGGGCGGCAAGCTCGGCGGCCGCGAGATCCAGTACTTCAAGGTCGACGACGAGTCCGAGCCGTCGAAGGCGACCGACAACGTCAACAAGCTGATCAAGCGCGACCAGGTCGACGTGCTGGTCGGCACGGTGCACTCCGGCGTCGCGCTCGGCATGGCGAAGGCCGCGAAGGAGAGCAACACGCTGCTGATCGTGCCGAACGCCGGCGCCGACGCGATCACCGGCCCGCTGTGCTCGCCGAACATCGTGCGCAGCTCGTTCTCGAACTGGCAGCCGGGCTATTCCACCGGCGTCGTGGTGGCGCAGAAGGGCCACAAGCGCGCGATGACGATCACCTGGAACTACGCGGCCGGCAGCGAGACGGTGAAGGGCTTCACCGAGGCCTTCGAGAAGGCCGGCGGCAAGGTCGTGAAAGACCTGAACCTGCCGTTCCCGAACGTCGAGTTCCAGGCGCTGCTGACCGAGATCGCGGCGCAGAAGCCCGACGCGGTGTTCGCGTTCTTCGCCGGCGGCGGTGCGGTGAAGTTCGTCAAGGACTATGCGGCCGCCGGGCTCGACAAGACGATCCCGCTGTACGGCTCGGGCTTCCTGACAGACGGCACGCTCGAGGCGCAGGGCGCCGCCGCGCAGGGCCTGCAGACCACACTGCATTACGCCGACAACCTCGACACGCCGCGCAACAACGCATTCCGCAAGAGCTTCGCGCTGGCCTACAAGGCGAACGCCGACGTCTATGCGGTGCAGGGCTACGACGCGGCGCAGATCCTCGCGGCCGGCCTCGCCGCGGTGAAGGGCGACCTGTCGAAGCGCGAGGCGCTGACCACCGCGATGCGCAAGACGACGGTCGACAGCCCGCGCGGCAGGTTCACGCTGTCGGCGGCCGGCAACCCGGTGCAGGACATGTACCTGCGCGAGGCGAAGGGCACGAACAACGAGTTCAAGGCAGTCGCGGTGAAGGCGCTCGCCGACCCGGCCCGCGGCTGCAAACTCTGAGGTGGATGCCACCACCTTCCTCGTCCAGTGCCTGAACGCCGTCCAGTACGGCCTGCTGCTGTTCCTGGTGGCCAGCGGGCTGACGCTGATCTTCGGGATCATGGGCGTGATCAACCTGGCGCACGGCAGCTTCTACATGATCGGCGCCTACCTGGCGTTCGCGCTGGCGCCGTACTTCGTCGGCCAGTTCCTGCCGATGCTGCTGGCCGGCACGCTGCTGGCCGCGCTGTTCGGCTTCGTGCTGGAGTGGGTGTTCTTCAGCTTCCTGTACCGGCGCGAGCACCTGCAGCAGGTGCTGATGACGTATGCGCTGATCCTGGTGTTCGAGGAGTCGCGCAGCCTGCTGCTCGGCAACGACGTGCACGGCGTGCAGCCGCCGGCGTGGCTCGCGGGCAGCATCGCGCTCGGCGAGCTGATGTCGTACCCGGTGTACCGGCTGTTCGCGTCGGCGGCCTGCCTGGTGGTCGCTGCGCTGCTGTACCTGGTGGTCCACCGCACACGGCTCGGCATGATGGTGCGCGCCGGCGCCAGCAACCGCGAGATGGTGCGCGGGCTCGGCATCGATGTCCGGCTGCTGTACCGCGGCGTGTTCGCCGCCGGCGTCGCGCTGGCCGCGCTGGCCGGCATGATCGCCGCGCCGATGTCGTCGGTGTACCCGGGCATGGGCGGCAGCGTGCTGATCGTCAGCTTCGTGATCGTCGTGATCGGCGGCATCGGCTCGATCACCGGCGCATTGATCGCGTCGCTGCTGGTCGGCGTGGTCGACACCTTCGGCAAGGTGTTCTTCCCGGCGTTGAGCGGCATCGGCATCTACCTGCTGATGGCCGTCGTGCTGGTGTGGCGGCCCGAAGGCCTGATGCGGCGGGGGCATTGATGCGCGCGTTCCGCCCGCTCTGGCTGCCGTTGGCCGTGCTGCTCGCATTGGCGCTGCTGCCGGCGGTGCTGTCGCCGTACCTGGTGGACCTGACGGTGAAGATCCTGATCTCGGCGATCTTCGCGCTGAGCCTGCAGCTGCTGGTCGGCGCGACCGGGCTGGTGAGCCTCGGTCATGCGGCCTTCCTCGGCATCGGCGCCTACGTGGCGGTGCTGGCGTCGCCTCAGGGCGAAGGCGCGTCGCTGTGGTGGCTGCTGCCGGCAGCGATGGCCGGCGCGGCGGCCTATGCGCTGTTCGTCGGCGCGCTCAGCCTGCGCACCCGCGGCGTCTACTTCATCATGGTCACGCTCGCGTTCGCGCAGATGGCGTACTTCGTGTTCCACGACACCAGGCTCGGCGGCGGCAGCGACGGCATCTACCTGTACGTGCGCCCGGTGCTGCGGCTCGGCGACACGCCGCTGCTCGACCTGGAGGACAAGCGCCAGGTCTACGGCCTGGTGGTGGCCTCGCTGGCGTTCACCTGGGGACTTCTGGCGCTGCTGCTGCGCTCGCGCTTCGGCCATGCGCTGCAGGGCATCCGCGTCAACGAGGCGCGCATGCGGGCGGTCGGCTTCCGCACCTACGGCTACAAGCTGGCCGCCTTCGTGATCGCCGGCGCGCTGGCCGGGCTGGCCGGTGCGCTGCTCGCGATCCAGGACGGCGTCGTCAACCCGGAGCTGCTGTCGTGGCACGAGTCGGGCGCGGTGCTGCTGATGATCATCCTCGGCGGCCTCGGCCCGCTGCGCGGGGCGATCGTCGGCGCGGTCGCGTTCACGCTGCTGAAGGAGCTGTTCGCGAGCGAAGGCCTGGTCGGCCCGCTGGCGGCGCACTGGCAGATGACGCTCGGCCTGACGATCATCGCGTTCGTCGCGCTGCTGCCGCGCGGCATCGTCGGGCTGCGGCTGCCGCTGCGCAGGGCGACCGCATGAGCGCGTTGATCGAGGCCACGGCGCTGTCGCGCAGTTTCGGCGGGCTGACGGCCGTCGACGCGGTGTCGCTCGACCTGCAGCTCGGCGAGGTGCATGCGGTGATCGGCACCAACGGTGCCGGCAAGTCGACGCTGGTCAACCTGCTGTCGGGCGAGCTGCCGGCCACGTCGGGGCGCATCCGTTTCGGCGACGACGACATCACCGGCTGGTCGCAGCCGCGCCGTGCCCACGCCGGCATCGGCCGCAGCTACCAGCGCACGACGATCTTCGACAGCTTCAGCGTGCACGAGAACTGCCGGCTCAGCGCGCAGGCCGTGCTGCAGCGGCCGTGGCAGGTGTGGCAATCGGCACAGCGCTGCGCCGCCAGCCGCGCGTTGGCGATGCAGGCGCTGCAGGCGACAGGGCTCGGCGACAGTGCCGAGCGCATCGCCGGCACGCTGAGCCATGGCGAGAAGCGCCAGCTCGAGATCGCGATGTGCCTGGCGACCCGGCCGCGCGTGCTGCTGCTCGACGAGCCGCTGGCCGGCATGGGCGCCGAAGAGACCGAGCGCATGCTGGCGCTGCTGCAATCGCTGAAGGCGGGCCACGCGATCCTGCTGGTCGAGCACGACATGGACGCGGTGTTCCGCATCGCCGACCGCATCACGGTGATGGTCAACGGCGCGGTGATCGCCTGCGACGTGCCGCAGCGCATCCGCGCGCATCCGCTGGTGGTGACGGCCTACCTGGGCGAGGCGCAGGCATGAGCACGCCCTTGGCGGAGATCGACGCGCTGCACGCCGGCTACGGCGACAGCCGCGTGCTGCACGGCGTGTCGTTCGCGTTGCCGCCCGGCTGCGCCCTCGGCCTGCTCGGGCGCAACGGCATGGGCAAGACGACGCTGATCCGCACGCTGATGGGCTACCTGCGGCCGAGCGCCGGCCGGCTGCGCTGGCAGGGCCGCGACGTGACCGGCTGGCCGCCGGAGCGCATCGCGCGGCTCGGCGTCGGCTACGTGCCGGAAGGACGCGGCATCTTCCCGAACCTGTCGGTGCGGGAGAACCTGGTGATGGCCGCGCGGGCCGCGGCCGACGGGCAGCGGCCGTGGCCGCTGGAGCGTGTTCTGGAAACGTTTCCACGCCTGGCCGAACGGCTGGGCCACGGCGGCCACCAGCTGTCGGGCGGCGAGCAGCAGATGCTGGCGATCGGCCGCGCGCTGATGACCAGCCCGCGGCTGCTGATCCTCGATGAAGCGACCGAGGGCCTCGCGCCGCTGGTGGTGGCCGAGATCTGGCGCGTGATCGCGCAGATCCGTGCCACCGGCATCGGCACGCTGATCGTCGACCGCAACGTGCGGCGCGTGCTGGCGCACACCGACCAGGCGGTGGTGCTGGAGAAGGGGCGGATCGTTTGCGCGGCGCCATCGGCGACACTCGCCGCCGACGATGCGGCGCTGACGAGGTGGCTCGGCGTCTGACATTTCGTCAGGCTTCGAACGCGTCGACACGCGGCGTTACCGGCTGTCGCGGGCCTGCCGTTTTTTGCCCGGCTTGACCCCGGCGCCGGCGCGGGCTTCCCATTTGTGTCAGCTGCGTCAGCATCCGTTTCATCGGCGGCGGCCGGGCGAGTGCTTCCCAACATCGCGCGCAACCCGCGCCGATTCAAGCTTCGTGCCGCCATGCACCACTTCGCGATCCGCTCGCGCACCGCCCTGGACGCGCGATCCGGCGGTGGCGTGTTTTTTGCGCTGGACAAGGCATTCCGGCCACGAGCCGGGCGGCTGTGCGTTGGGAGCGCCACCTCATGAACTTTCTGCCACGCCTGGTGCTGCTCGGTGCCACGATTTCGGGCTTGCTGTCGACCGGCGGCTGCACCACGACCGCGAGCGCGATCATGAGCGTCACCGGCGTCGCCACCGACACCAGCCCGACCTGGGAAATCATCAAGCACATCCACGCCAAGCTGACCGAAGGCGATCCGCAGTCCTGCGCGTCGCTGAATTCCGCACAGCGCGCACTGACCGCGCGCTGCCTGCCGTTCCAGCCGGGCAGCCTGCAGGTGGCCGACATCCGTGCCAGCGGCTTCCAGGAGTGCGTGCTGACGCTTGCGGCCCGCGACCCGCAGTTCTGGCCGGTGCTGCCGGAGCTGCTCGACAAGGGCGCGCAGCCCGAGACCTGCTACATGCCGCCGATGGTCGCGCTGGCGCGGTCGCCGAACCCGGTCGATTTCTCGAAGGCGACGCCGCAGGCGCTGCGTTCGCTGCGCTTCCTGGCCGAGGCCGATTCGCGCGCGGTCAACCACGACGTCGTCCGGCTGCTGAGCTCGCCGAGCGCACGCGCCGCCGGGCTCGACGAGGTGATCTCGCAGTGGGCCGACCAGGGCGGCCTGGCCGTCGGCCAGCTGGCCTTCAGCCCGCTGAGCGCGTTGCACCCGAGCGCACTGCAGACGCCGCTGGCAAGCAAGCTCGAAGCGGCCGGCCACACCGCGAAGGCCGGCCTCGGCCCGTTCCAGGGCAAGCTGACCGCCGGTTTCGAAGAGGCGCTGCGCACCTCCGACTACGCGGCGCTCGAATGGTGGTTCAAGCGCGAACCGAAGCTGGTCGACAAGGTGCCGTCGACGCAAGGCCAGCAGCTGCCGTGGATTCCGCTGGCCCGTGTCGTCGTCCCGTCGTTCATGAACGACGAGCGCGCGCAGGCCCAGATGGTGACGTTCCTGATGAGCCACGGCGCGAACCCATGGCAGGCGCTGCCGTACCAGCCGAACCAGACGGTGATCGGCTTCGCGAAGACCCTGAAGAGCCCGACGCTTGCGCTGCTGGAGGCGCCGAAGGTGGCGCCCGCATCGACGACCGTGGTCGCCAACAGCGCGCTGGCCGGCGGCCAGGCGGAATAGCCTGGTCGCGAAGGGACGGCTCAGTCGCCTGCGCTCGCCTGGCCGTCGTCAGGCTCGAGGAACGGCCAGCCGAGCAGTTCGGCGAGGCGATGCACCACCCACACCGCTTCGGCCGGCGTGACCACCGGACCCGCCTGCAAGCCGCGCAGGCAGTCGGCGAGCACCGATCCAGGCGAGGCACCGGTGCCGAAGTGCTGCGCAGCCGCGCGCTCGCTCAGGTGCTGGGCCAGGTCTTCGCACAGCTCGGAGCGCTGGCGCAATTCGGCGAGCGGCACCGTCAGGCGCTGGCGCGCGTCGGTGTACAGCGCGTAGAAAGACGGCGGAACGTGGATCTGGTACTCGTCGGACATCGCGTGGATGATGCCAGCGTTCGCGACGGCCGTTGCCGCTACAGGCCGTCGAACAGGCCCGGCTCGTTGCCGATGCGGGCGCGTTCGATGCCGAGCAGGCGGCGCTTCATGTCGAGCCCGCCCGGCGACGAGAAGCCGCCCGAACGCCCGCCGGCCGCCAGCACCCGGTGGCACGGCACGATCGGCGGGAACGGGTTGCTGCCCATCGCCTGGCCGACTGCGCGGGCGCTGCCGGGTTCGCCGAGCTGCTGCGCGATCTCGCCGTAGCTGCGCGTCTCGCCCGGCGGGATCGCGAGCGCGATCGCATACGCGCGGCGATGGAAATCGGGTAGCCCGTCCAGGTCCAACGGAGAGTGCGACAGGTCGACGCGCTCGCCGGTCATCAAGGCCTGCAGGCGGTGGATGACGGCCTGGATCGCCGCGGGCGCGGTGTCTTCGACCGATGCGGCCCACCGCCGCCGGATGCGCCGGCGCAGGGCCGCCTCGTCGGCATCGGGCAGCCACGCGCCGACGATGCCCTGCTCGCCCCACGCGATCGCGCACGGGCCGATGGCGGTGGCGAAGACGGCGTGGCGCGGGGTCATCGCATTGGCTCAGGTCACGCGATGCCGATGTACTTGTGCGTCTGCACGCTCAGGTGCCACAGCGGGTGCGCCAGGCAGTACGCGACCGCCTGCTCGGTGTGGCGCTTGCGCTCCAGACCATCCATCGGCTGCAGGAAGAAGTGGTCGAACTGCAGCGCGGTGAAGCGCTCGGGCATCGCCTTCGCCTGTGGGAAGACGAGTTTCAACTCGTGGCCCTTCGTCAGCACCAGCTCGGCGTCGGCCTTCGGGCTGACGCAGATCCAGTCGAGGCCCTTCGGCGCCGGCTGCGTGCCGTTGGTCTCGACGGCCACCTCGAAGCCCTGCGCGTGGAGGGCGTCGACCAACGCGTCGTCGAGCTGCAGCAGCGGTTCGCCGCCGGTGCAGACGACGAACGGGCGGCCGGTGCGCGGCAGCGGCCAGAGCGACGCGACCGCCTGTGCCAGCGCGAGCGCGCTGTCGAACTTGCCGCCGCCGACGCCGTTGGTGCCGACGAAGTCGGTGTCGCAGAACTGGCAGACGGCGGCGGCGCGGTCCTGCTCGCGGCCGGACCACAGGTTGCAGCCGGCGAAGCGGCAGAACACCGCCGGGCGGCCGGCTTGCGCGCCCTCGCCTTGCAGCGTGTAGAACATTTCCTTGACCGCGTAGGTCATGCAGCCTCCTTCCGTGGGTTCAGATCGGGATCGCGAGTCCGGCTTGCGCCTCGGCCCGGTCGGCGATCACGATCGCGCCGCAGCCGCGCGTTTCATAGAGGTCGACGCGGTCGACCATCGGTAGCACGGCGCGGGCCTGCTTCAGGATCCATGCGGCAAGCGTTGCGGTGTCGCAGTCGGCCAGGCCTTCGATCTCGTGCAGCGGGCGGTGGTCGAGCGCCTTGAAGATCGGATCGAAGAGCGTCTTCACATCGCCGAAATCGACCGTCCAGCCCATCAGCGTGTCGAGCGGCGCGGCGAGGTGCAGCCGCAGCGTGTAGGTGTGGCCATGGATGCGGCGCAGCGGACTGCCGTGGGGCGCGTGCCTGAGCTGCAGCGCGCTGTCGAGCGTGAACTCTTTCCAGATGCGGTGGTGGCGGCCGTCGAAGTTGGCGCCGCACGACGCGGTCTCGTAGACGGTGATCCACGAGAGCTCGGGCAGCGTCGGCTTCAGGCGCTTCCAGATCCAGCTCGACATCAGCTCGCTGGTCGGGTTCTGCAGGCCGGGCAGGTCGTTCAGGCAGCCGTAGTTCAGCTCATGGTGCAGCGGCGCCCAGCAGTCGTCGAGGTGGTCGTAGTCGATGCTGAGGTCGCGCGCGCCGAGGTCCTGGTTGGCATGCACGATGACCTCGAAGCCGTGGCCGTGCATGCGGCCGCACTTGTGGCCGAGCGGCACGTTCGGCAGCCGGTGGGCGGCCTGGAAGAGGTAGCGCCGCCACACGTGCGCCTGGCCGGCGGCATCGAGGTCGACCCCACCGTGCGCGGTGCTCTGGATGCCGAGCTGCGTGATGCCGGGGGCATCGAGCTGCGAGCGGATCCAGCGGGCGAGGTTCTCGTCGGTCGGCTGCGCGACGATGTCGTTCAGCAGGCGGTAGTCGAGCTGGGCAGTGCGCGATTCGAGATCGGCGCGCAGGCGTTCGACCTCGCCGCCTTCGAACGCGGCCCAACCGGCCGGCAGCTCGGCGCGCAGCGTTGCGAGAAAGCTGTGGCCGTGCAGTCGCCGCGAGCGGTGGCCGGCCGGCAGCAGGCTCACCTCGCAGGCGGATTCGAAGCCGCTGGCGGCACAGTGAAGGGTCTTGATCGGCATGTTGTTCCTGCTCGGCCTGCGATTGTCGCCAACCCGCAGGAAAGCGCGCACGCAAAGCAAAACGCCCACATGGCGTGGGCGTTTTGGGGCGGCTTGGTCGTCGCTGCGTCTATGACCACATGCACGACGCATGCATGACGACCTGACCTGATTTTGGTTGCGGGGGCTGGATTTGAACCAACGACCTTTGGGTTATGAGCCCAACGAGCTACCAGACTGCTCCACCCCGCGACTGAGCCTGTGACTATAGCACAAGAGATGTGCGCATTGCGAGGTTTACAAGCCGGCCCGCTGCAATGTCACGAGAAACTCTTCGGCCTTCTGAAAGCCGATCACGCGGGTGCCTTGCAGTTCGCGCCCGTCGGCGCCGAAGAAGATCGTGCCGGGCGGGCCAAACAGGCTGAAGCGCTTCAGCAGCGCGCGATCGTCGTCGTTGTTCTTCGTCACGTCGGCCTTCAGCAGCAGCGCGTTCGACAGCTTCGCCTGCACCGCCGCGTCGGTGAACGTGAACCGCTCCATCTCCTTGCACGACACGCACCAGTCGGCATAGAAATCGAGCATCACCGGCCGACCCGCGCCGCGCAACGCCGCATCGAGTTCGGCCACGCTGCGCACCGAGCCGAACACCGGTCCGTGCGACGTGGCGACCGTGCCGCCGCCGCGCAGGTGCCCGAGCGGCTGCAGCGGATCCGTGCCACCCGAGGCCGCGCCGACCAGCTGCAAGGTGCCCAGCAACGCCAGCACCGCCGCGCCCGATTTGCGCAGCAGCATGCCGGGTGCCGTCGGAGCCGCATGTGCACCGCCGGCCAGCGCCACCACCGCGGCGCCGATCAGCAACGCACCCCAAGACGCGAGTGCCAGCGTCGACGGCAGCACCCGCTGCACCGTGTACAGCGCTACCGCCAGCAGCATCAGCCCGAACAGGCGCTTCACGCCATCCATCCACGCGCCGGCCCGCGGCAGCAGCGTGCCCGCCGACGCTCCGACCAACAGCAGCGGGATGCTCATGCCGGCTGCCAGCGAGAACAGTGCGGTGCCGCCCAGCAGCACGTCGCGCGTCTGGCTCAGGTACACCAACGCACCGGCCAGCGGCGCTGCAACGCACGGGCTGACGATCAACGCCGACACGCCGCCCATCGCGAACACGCTGAGCAGGCGCCCGGCCGGCAACTGCTGCGAGGCCTCGGTGAGGCGGCCGGTCAACGCCGCCGGCAACTGCAGTTCGTAGACACCGAACATCGACACCGCGAGCGCTACCAGCCCGAGCGCGAACACGCCCAGCACCCACGGGTTCTGCAGCGCCGCGGCCAACCCGACACCCGCGAGCCCCGCCGCCACGCCGAACGCGGTGTAGACCAGCGCCATGCCGAGCGAGTAGCTCGCGGCCAGCGCCAGGCCTCTCGAGCGCGTCACGCTGTGCCCTTGCCCGACGATGATCGACGACAGGATCGGCAGCATCGGCAGCACGCACGGCGTCAGCGACAACAGCACGCCCGCCACGAAGAACACGCCGACGATGGTCCAGAACCGGCCGCCGCGCAAGGCGGCATCGATGCCGGCGCTGTCGGTGCCGGTCGATGCCGTCGGCGCGGTGTCCGGCGACGCGTTGCCCGTCGCCGCGCTGGTCGACGACACCGCACCCGATGACAGTACGCCGCCACCGCTGGCCGCCACCAGGCGGACCGAGCCGTCGCCGCCGAAGCCGCTCAACCCGACCTCCGCACGCGACTCGCGCGGCGGGTAGCACAGCCCCTTGTCGGCGCAGCCCTGGCTCGTCACCGCCAGCGTGAAGCGCGGCGACGCCTGCTGCACCGGCACGACGATGCGGATCACGCCGCGGTAGGTCTCGACGTTCTTCTGGAAGGTCTCGTCGAACTTCACCTTGCCGGCGGGGATCACCGGCTCGCCGAGCGTCGCGCCTTCGGCGGCGAACCTGAACTGCTCGCGGTAGAGGTAGTAGCCCGGCACGATCGCGAAGCTGACCTCGACACGCTTCGCATCGAGCGCCTTCGCATCGAAGCGGAACGCCACCTCCGGATCGAGGAAGTCGTCCGCGGCACGCGCCGGGCCGGACGCCGTCCAGAGCGCTGCGGCCACCATCAGCGCGGCCGCGAGTCGTTGCCAGGGGGTGAAGAGGTTCAATGCACGCATGGGGTGGTGAGTCGAAGGCACGCGACAGGTTCCGTGCCGCTACTTGAAGAATCGGCGGCGGGTGAGCACCAATGCCAGGTAATAGCCGCCGAGTGCATAGGCCGCCAGCACCAGCACCGGCAGCCACACCTGCTGCGGCCATTGCCCGAGGACCAGCGGCCGCACCAGGTCGACCGCCGCGGTCAGCGGCAGCACGTGCGCGATCACCTGCAGCCAGCCGGGCATCTGCTCGATCGGGAAGTACACGCCCGACAGGAAGGTCATCGGCGTCATCACCAGCGTGAAGTAGTAGGTGAAGAAGTCGTAACCCTGGGCCAGCGCGTTGAACACCAGCGCGATCGACGCGAAGGTCACACCGACGAAGCACAGCAGCGGCAGGGCCAGCAGCATCGTCGGCGCCCGGCTGATGCCCAGCACGAAGATCACCGCCATGATCGCCGCCACCGTGAACACCGACTTCATCGCGGCCCACAGCATCTCGGCGAACACGATGTCGTCGAGCGCGATCGGCGCGTTCATGATGCTGTCCCAGGTGCGCTGCACCTGCATGCGCGAGTACGCCGAATACAGCGCCTCGAAGGTCGCGGCCAGCGCGCCGCTGACCGCAATGCTGCCCGACGCGAGGTACTGGATGTACGGCAGCCCCTGCACCTGGCCGATCATCGAGCCGAGCCCGTAGCCGAAGGCGACCAGCGTGATCAGAGGCTCGGCGATGTTGCCGAGCACGCTCGGCACCGCCAGCTTGCGCCACACCAGCAGGTTGCGCAGCACCACCGGCCAGAAGCGCGCGGTGATGCGCGGCGCGGCATAGAACGAGATCAGCATGTCAAAGCTCCGGTGCCGAGAGGCGGCGGTCATCATTCATCGCGGATCTGCCGGCCAGTGAGCTTCAGGAACAGGTCCTCGAGGTTGGCCGGGCGGTGCAGCGTGCGGATGTCGTGGTGCTGCGCCAGCGCCTGCAGCAATGGCTGCGGCTGGCTCAGGTAGAAGAACACCGTCTCGCCGCTCGTCTCGACCCGTTCGGCCAGCGCGCCATGCCGTTGCGCCGTCGCGAGCGCCCCGTCACCGAACACCTCGACGACGTCACTCTCCAGGTGCTCGCCGATCAGCCCGCGCGGCGTGCCCTCGGCGATCTTCCGGCCGTGGTCGAGCACCAGCAGGCGGTCGCACAGTCGCTCGGCCTCGTCCATGAAGTGCGTCGTCAGCAGGATGGCCTTGCCCTGCTGCAGCAGGTTCTGCAGCCGCTCCCACATCAGGTGCCGCGCCTGCGGATCGAGCCCGGTGGTCGGCTCGTCGAGCAGCAGCAGGTCGGGGTCGTTGATCAGCGCGCGGCCGAGGCTCAGGCGCCGCCGCATGCCGCCGGACAGCTCGCCGGGCTTCGCATCGGCCTTGGCCTGCAATGCCGAGAACTCCAGCAGCTTCGGGATGCGCGCCTCGATGGTCGCCTTCGGCAGCCCGAAGTAGCGGCCGTACACGCGCAGGTTCTCGGCACAGCTGAAATCGGGGTCGAGACTGTCGAACTGCGTGACGACGCCGATGCGCTTCTTCGCCTCGCGCACCGCCTGCGGGATCGGCAGCCCGAAGGCCTCGACCTCGCCCGCATCGGGCCCGACCAGCCCGAGGCACATGCGGATCGTCGTGGTCTTGCCGGCGCCGTTGGGGCCGATCACGCCCAGGCATTCGCCCGGGCGGATCTCCAGCGACAGGTCATCGACGACCTGGTTGTCGCCGAACTTCTTGAACAGGTGGGAGATGCGGAAGATCGGCTCGGGCATGGACCGCAGTGTGCCAAAGCCCCGCCGTTCGCGGGCGGGCGCCGGCCGGTGGCCCCAATGAAAAAGGGCCGGCGATTCGCATCGCCAGCCCTTCTCGATTCAACTCGCGCAAGCTCAGGCTTCGGCGGTCGTCTCTTCAGCCACGTCCGGGCGGTCGACCAGCTCGACGAAGGCCATCGGTGCGTTGTCGCCGATGCGGAAGCCCATCTTCAGGATGCGGGTGTAGCCGCCCGGGCGCGCCTTGTAGCGCGGGCCCAGTTCGTTGAAGAGCTTCGTGACGATGTCGCGGTCGCGCGTGCGATCGAAGGCGAGGCGGCGGTTCGCCAGCGTCGGCTCCTTGGCCAGCGTGATCAGCGGCTCGACGACGCGGCGCAGTTCCTTGGCCTTCGGGACCGTGGTCTTGATCGCTTCGTGTTGCAGCAGCGAGTTGCACATGTTGCGCAGCATCGCGGCGCGGTGCTCCGACGTGCGGTTGAGTTTTCGAAGTCCGTTGCGGTGACGCATGGTGCTGTTCCTTGTTGACTAACTTATGAACCCCAGCCGTATCAGGTACTGGGGGTTGCACGATCAAACGCGTTAGCGCTTGTCCAGGCCCTGGGGCGGCCAGTTCTCGAGGCGTGCACCCAGCGTCAGACCACGCGAGGCGAGCACTTCCTTGATTTCGTTCAGCGACTTGCGACCCAGGTTCGGGGTCTTCAGCAGCTCGGTTTCGGTGCGCTGGATCAGGTCGCCGATGTAGTAGATGTTCTCGGCCTTCAGGCAGTTGGCCGAACGCACCGTCAGCTCGAGCTCGTCGACCGGGCGCAGCAGGATCGGGTCGAACTGCGTGCTGCGCTGGGCCGGCTGGTCGAACGCGGCGATCTCGCTGCCTTCCAGCTGCGCGAACACCGCCAGCTGTTCCACCAGGATCTTCGCCGACGCGCGGATCGCTTCTTCGGGCGTGATCGCGCCGTTCGTGATGATCTCCATCACCAGCTTGTCCAGGTCGGTGCGCTGCTCGACGCGGGCGCTCTCGACCGTGTAGCTGACGCGGGCGACCGGCGAGAACGACGCGTCCAGCACGATGCGGCCGATCGACTTGGTCGGCTCGTCGCCGTAGCGGCGCAGCGTGCCCGGCACGTAGCCGCGGCCCTTCTCGACCTTGATCTGCATGTCCAGCTTGCCGCCTTGCGACAGGTGGGCGATGACGTGATCCGGGTTGATGATTTCCACGTCGTGCGGCGTCTGGATGTCGCCGGCGGTGACGGGGCCTTCACCTTCCTTGCGCAGCACCAGCGTCACTTCGTCGCGGTTGTGCAGGCGGAACACGACGCCCTTCAGGTTCAGCATGATGTGAACCACGTCTTCCTGGACGCCGTCGACCGTCGAGTACTCGTGGAGCACGCCGGCGATCGTCACTTCGGTCGGCGCATACCCCACCATCGACGACAGCAGCACGCGACGCAGCGCATTGCCCAGCGTGTGGCCGTAGCCGCGCTCGAACGGTTCCAGCGTGACCTTGGCGCGGTTGCCGCCCAGCGGCTCCACATTGATGGCTTTGGGTTTGAGCAGATTTGTTTGCATGAGGTCTTTCTTTCAATACCCTCGGTTCGTTACACCGATAAGGCTGAGGGACCAACGGCCACGGCGGGTGCCACGGCCGCACCAGGGAAATCGAGAGACTCGCGAAACGCGGACGGGCCACCCCGCGCCGCCCACGGGGGCGGCGTCGGCGTGGCCGGTGCGGGCATCAACGCGAATACAGTTCAACGATCAGCGCTTCCTTGATGTCCGCGCCGAATTCGTCGCGGTCCGGCGCCTTCTTGAACACGCCTTCGAGCTTGCTCGCATCGACCTGCACCCAGTTCGGCATGCCTTGCGATTCGGCCAGCTTGACCGAGTCGGTGATGCGCAGCTGCTTCTTCGACTTCTCGCGCACGGCCACCGTGTCGCCGGCCTTGACCAGGTACGACGCGATGTTGACCGTGGCGCCGTTCACCGTGATCGCCTTGTGCGACACCAGCTGGCGCGCTTCGGCGCGGGTCGAGCCGAAGCCCATGCGGTAGACGACGTTGTCCAGGCGCGATTCCAGCAGCAGCAGCAGGTTGGCACCGGTGTTGCCCTTGCGGCGCTCGGCTTCGGCGAAATAGCGGCGGAACTGGCGCTCCAGCACGCCGTACATGCGCTTGACCTTCTGCTTCTCGCGCAGTTGCAGGCCGAAGTCGGAGGTGCGCGAGCCGGAGGTGCGGCCGTGCTGGCCGGGCTTGCTGTCGAACTTGACCTTGTCACCGATGGCGCGACGGGCGCTCTTCAGGAACAGGTCGGTGCCTTCACGGCGGGAAAGTTTGCCCTTCGGGCCAAGATAACGTGCCACGTTGCTTCCTTTGGTCAATCTGACATGGGCTTCTCTGGAAGCTCATGCGAGTCCGGCGAGTGTTGTTCTGGGCGCTCGGACGGTGGGCTTCAGGCCTGGCGGCCTAACGAATGCGCCGGCGCGGTGCTGGGCACCCGCCGGTGACGAGAAAAACTTCAGCGATCAGATGCGACGACGCTTCTGCGGACGGCAACCGTTGTGCGGCACCGGCGTCACGTCGGAAATCGAATTGATGCGGATGCCCAGCGAAGCCAGGGCGCGCACCGACGATTCGCGACCGGGGCCAGGGCCCTTGATCCGCACGTCGAGGTTCTTGATGCCTTGTTCCTGGGCAGCACGGCCGGCGACTTCGGCCGCCACCTGGGCTGCGAAGGGGGTCGACTTGCGCGAGCCCTTGAAGCCTTGGCCGCCGCTCGAAGCCCAGGACAGCGCGCCGCCCTGACGATCGGTGATCGTGATGATCGTGTTGTTGAACGATGCGTGAACGTGGGCAATGCCGTCCGCAACATTCTTGCGGATCTTCTTGCGCACGCGCTGGGCAGCGGTATTCGGTGCTTTAGCCATATCGACCTTCTCTCAAATCACTTCTTGACCAGGGCGCCGGACTTGCGCGGGCCCTTGCGAGTGCGCGCATTCGTCTTCGTGCGCTGGCCGCGAACCGGCAGGCCACGGCGATGACGGAAGCCACGGTAGCAGCCGAGGTCCATCAGTCGCTTGATGTTGATGGACATCTCGCGGCGCAGGTCGCCTTCGATCGTCATGCGGCCGATTTCTTCCCGGATCTTCTCCAGGTCGGTGTCGGTCAGGTCCTTGATCTTGCGATCGAACGGAACATTGCAGACGGCGCAAATCTTCTGCGCGGTGCTGCGACCGATGCCGTAAATCGCCGTCAGGCCGATCTCCGCGTGTTTTTGCGGCGGAATGTTGATACCAGCAATACGTGCCATGTGCTTCCTCTATTCGCTTGTCGTCGAAGGCCAGGTTCAGCCTTGGCGCTGCTTGTGGCGCGGATCAGTGCAGATCACGCGCACAACGCCCTTGCGACGGATGACCTTGCAATTCCGGCACATCTTCTTGACCGATGCTGCAACTTTCATACTTTCTCCTAGGCCCTTTCAGAGCGCTTCCTGATTCAAACTCGTCGTGTTCCGAACTATCACTTGGCCCGGAACACGATGCGGGCCCGCGTCAAATCGTAGGGCGTCAACTCGACTGTCACCTTGTCGCCGGGCAGGATGCGGATGTAGTGCATCCGCATTTTTCCGGAGATGTGGCCCAGCACGATGTGCCCGTTCTCCAACTTCACACGAAACGTGGCATTCGGCAGATTCTCCAGAATCTCGCCTTGCATCTGAATGACGTCGTCTTTCGCCATGCGTGCCTGTTTCGTGTCTGTCTTCGTCGATCACCAGCTTCGTCAGCTGGCCTTGAAATTCGCCTTCTTGAGCAGCGACTCGTACTGCTGGCTCATCACATAAGACTGCACCTGCGCCCAGAAGTCCATCGTGACAACCACGATGATCAGCAGCGAGGTTCCACCGAAGTAGAACGGAACGTTGTACTTCAGCACCAGGAATTCGGGGAGCAGGCAGACCAGCGTGATGTAGATCGCACCGGCCAGCGTCAGGCGGGACAGGATGCGGTCGATGTGCTTCGCCGTCTGGTCCCCCGGACGGATGCCCGGGATGAACGCGCCGCTCTTCTTCAGGTTGTCTGCCGTCTCGCGGCTGTTGAACACCAGCGCCGTGTAGAAGAAGCAGAAGAACACGATCGCCGCGGCATACAGCATCACGTAGATCGGCTGGCCTGGGGACAGCAAGCCGGCCAGGTCCTTCAGCCAGCGCAGGCTTTCGCCCGTCGCGAACCAGCTCACCACGGTGGCCGGCAGCAGGATGATCGACGACGCGAAGATCGGCGGGATCACGCCCGACATGTTCAGCTTCAGCGGCAGGTGCGACGACTGGCCGCCGTAGACCTTGTTGCCGACCTGGCGCTTCGCGTAGTTCACGAGGATCTTGCGCTGACCCCGCTCGACGAACACGACGGCATAGGTCACCGCGGCGATCACGACCAGGATGAACAGCATCACCGGAACACCCATCGCACCGGTGCGCACCAGCTCGAGCAGGCCGCCGATCGCATTCGGCAGACCCGCCGCGATGCCGCCGAAGATCAGGATCGAGATGCCGTTGCCCAGGCCGCGCTCGGTGATCTGCTCACCCAGCCACATCAGGAACATCGTGCCGGCCACCAGGCTGACGACCGCCGTCATGCGGAAACCGAAACCAGGCGACACCACCAGGCCCGGCGAGCCTTCCAGGGCGAGCGCGATGCTCAGCGACTGGAACACCGCGAGACCCAGCGTGCCGTAGCGCGTGTACTGCGTGATCTTGCGGCGGCCCGACTCGCCTTCCTTCTTCAGCGCTTCCAGGCTCGGCACCACGTAGGTCATCAGTTGCATGATGATCGACGCGGAGATGTACGGCATGATGCCGAGCGCAAACACCGTGAAGCGGGACAAGGCTCCGCCCGAGAACATGTTGAACAGGCTCAGGATCCCGCCCTGCTGGCCCTTGAACAGGGCCTGCAATTGGTTCGGATCGATGCCCGGCACCGGGATGTGCGCGCCGATGCGGTACACGACGAGCGCCAACACCAGGAAGACCAGCCGACGACGGAGGTCGCCGAACTTGCCGCTCTTGGCCAGCTGATTCGCGTTGGTTGCCACTGAAGCGCGTCCCGAGTGAGTGGGTGGAGTCTGTTCGAAAAGGCTTACGCCACCGAGCCGCCAGCGGCTTCGATCACGGCCTTCGCACCGGCGGTCGCGCCAATCCCCTTGAGCACGACCTTCTTGGTCAGCTCGCCGGTCTTGATGACCTTGACCACCTTGGCCAGCTGGCCGACAAGGCCAGCCTGCTTCAGCGTCAGCATGTCGACTTCATTGGTGGCGAGCACCTCGAGGTCGGACAGCGTGATCTCGGCGTTGTACTTCAGCTGCGCCGACTTGAAGCCGCGCTTCGGCAGGCGACGCTGCAGCGGCATCTGGCCGCCTTCGAAGCCGACCTTGTGGTAGCCGCCCGAACGCGACTTCTGGCCCTTGTGGCCGCGACCGGCCGTCTTGCCCAGGCCGGAGCCGATGCCACGGCCGACACGGCGCTTGGCATGCTTGGCACCCGTGGCGGGCTTGATGTTGTTCAGTTCCATGATGGTTCCTCGGCTCAGAGCACTTTGACCAGGTACTGGACCTTGGTGATCATGCCGCGCACTGCCGGCGTGTCTTCCAGCGTCGATTCGCTGTTCAGCTTGCGCAGGCCCAGGCCGCGCACGGTCGCGCGGTGCGACTCGCGCGTGCCGGCGATGCTGCGGACCAGCTTGATCTTGACGGTTTTCTTGTCAGCCATGATGTTTCTCCGCGTGCCGTTCAGCCGAGGATCTGCTCGACGGACAGGCCACGCTTGGCGGCGATCTCAGCCGGCGTGCTGACATGCTTCAGGGCATTCAGCGTGGCGCGAACGAGGTTGTACGGGTTGGTCGAACCGAGGCTCTTGCAGACGATGTCGGTCACGCCCATCACTTCGAACACCGCGCGCATCGGGCCGCCGGCGATGATGCCGTCACCCGGCTTCGCCGGCGCCATCAGGACGCGCGAAGCACCGTGCTCGCCGATCACCTTGTGGTGGATCGAGCCGTTCTTCAGCGAGACCTTGACCATGTTGCGACGGGCGGATTCCATCGCCTTCTGCACGGCGACCGGAACTTCCTTCGCCTTGCCCTTGCCCATGCCGATGCGGCCGTCGCCGTCGCCGACCACGGTCAGTGCCGCGAAGCTCAGCGTGCGACCACCCTTGACGACCTTGGTGACGCGGTTGACCGCGATCATCTTTTCCTTCAGGCCGTCGTCGTTGCCTTCGGTTTGCGCGCGGGGTTGAAACTTTGCCATTTTCGAATTCCTCGTCAGAACTGCAGGCCGGCTTCACGAGCCGCGTCTGCCAGCGCCTTGATGCGGCCGTGGTATGCAAAACCGGCGCGGTCGAATGCGACCTTCTCGACACCGGCGGCCTTCGCCTTCTCGGCGATGCGCTTGCCGATGACGGTGGCCGCGGCCACGTTGCCGCCCTTGCCGGCAGCGCCAAGTTCCTTGCGGACCTCGGCTTCGGCGGTCGAGGCGCTGGCGAGCACCTTCTGGCCGTCGTCGGAGATGACGCTGGCGTAGATGTGCAGGTTGGTACGGAAGACCGTCAGGCGCGCCACCCGTTGCACCGCAATGCGCGCACGGGTCTGGCGGGAGCGACGAATGCGCTGATCTTTTTTGTTCAACATGTCATTCGCTCCTTACTTCTTCTTGGTCTCTTTGAGGCTGACCTTTTCGTCGGCATACCGGATGCCCTTGCCCTTGTAGGGCTCGGGCGGCCGGATCGCGCGCACTTCGGCGGCGATCTGTCCGACGACCTGGCGGTCGGATCCCTTGATCAAGATCTCGGTCTGCGTCGGGCAGGTGACCGTGATGCCGGCCGGCATGTCCTTGGCGACCGGATGCGAGAAACCGATCTGCAGGTTCAACTTGGCACCGGCGGCCTGGGCACGGAAGCCCACGCCCACCAGCGTCAGCTTCTTCTCGAAGCCCTTGCTGACGCCGTTGACCATGTTGGCCACCAGCGCGCGCATCGTGCCCGACATCGCATCGGCTTCGACGCTGTCGTTGGCCGGCGTGAACAGCAGCTTGCCGCCTTCGTTCTTGACGGCCACCAGCCCGTTCACCGGACGCACCAGCGTGCCGAGCGAACCCTTGACGCTGATCTTCTCAGCGGTGATCGACACATCCACGCCTTGCGGGACGGCGATCGGCATTTTTCCTACGCGGGACATTCGCTTCTCCGTTCCTTAGGCGACGTAGCAAAGCACTTCGCCGCCGATACCGGCCTGGCGAGCCTTGCGATCCGTCATCACGCCCTTCGGCGTGGTCACGATGGCGACACCGAGGCCGTTCATCACGCTCGGAATGTCGTGGCGGCCCTTGTAGATCCGAAGACCCGGGCGGCTGACGCGCTCGATGTGCTCGATCACCGGGCGGCCGGCGTAGTACTTCAGCGTGATCTCGAGCTGCAGCTTGGACTTGTCGCCCACCACTGCAAAGCTCTCGATGTAGCCCTCGTCCTTCAGGACTTGCGTGATCGCCACTTTCAGCTTCGACGCCGGCATCGTCACGGAGGTCTTCTGGACCATCTGTGCGTTGCGGATGCGCGTCAGCAGATCGGCGATAGGATCACTCATGCTCATTCGAATATCTCCTGATCGTCCTGCCGATTACCAG
>Ga0065165_1001258_pt1 | contig 28666 bp, 21 predicted proteins | sample AraplaMF_Cvi_mMF_FD_63813 | JGI IMG/M metagenome (GOLD analysis project Ga0065165, IMG submission 63813) | Arabidopsis root microbial communities from the University of North Carolina, USA - plate scrape MF_Cvi_mMF (version 2) (version 3) | ecosystem: Host-associated > Plants > Roots >... | reverse complement strand
CATGCAGACATCTTTGAATTCCTCGACCTGAAGAAAAACCACGGTAAAGAAGAGATGCGCGCCCGCGATCTGTTCTATGCTATGTGGATCCCTGACCTGTTCATGCAACGTGTTGAAAACAACGAGATGTGGTCACTCATGTGCCCGAACGAATGTCCTGGTATGGCAGACGTATGGGGTGAAGAATTCGAACGCCTCTACGAAAAATACGAGAAAGAAGGTAAGTTCCGTAAGCAAATCAAGGCACAGGACCTCTGGTTCGAAATCCTTGAATCACAAATCGAAACAGGTACACCCTACATTCTATACAAAGACTCTGCTAACAGAAAGTCTAACCAGAAGAACCTCGGAACCATTAAGTCTAGCAACCTGTGTACAGAAATCATCGAATACACAGCTCCCGACGAAGTGGCCGTTTGTAACCTGGCATCTATCGCACTGCCTAAATTCGTAACCGAAGATGGCACGTTCGATCACCAAAAGCTTTACGAAATTACCAAGGTAGCAACCCGCAACCTGAACAAAGTAATCGATGTAAACTACTATCCTGTAGAAGAAGCGAAAAAGTCTAACATGCGCCACAGACCAATCGGTCTCGGAGTGCAAGGACTGGCTGACGCCTTCATCATGCTTCGCATGCCATTCGACTCTGAAGAAGCACGCCGCCTGAACGAAGACATCTTCGAAACAATCTACTTCGGCGCCATGGAAGCTTCTATGGAACAAGCCAAAATAGAAGGCCCCTACGAAACATTTAAAGGCTCACCCGTATCGAAAGGGATATTCCAGTTCGATATGTGGGGCGTTACACCGAAAAGCGGCCGCTGGAACTGGGAACAACTCAAGCAAGACGTTAAGAAGCACGGCGTACGTAACTCTCTGCTCGTAGCGCCTATGCCTACGGCGTCTACTTCACAAATCCTCGGTAATAACGAATGCTTCGAGCCATACACCTCGAACATCTATACCCGCAGAACACTGTCTGGCGAGTTCATCGTGGTAAATAAACACCTCATGAGAGACCTGATGAGCATCGGTCTCTGGAGTGAAACCATGAGACAGAAACTCATCGCGGCAAACGGTTCAGTTCAATCTATCCAGGAAGTTCCTCAGAACATCAAGGATATCTACAAAACCGTATGGGAAATCTCACAAAAGGCAATCATCGATATGTCTGCCGACCGTGGTGCTTTCATCTGCCAGTCACAAAGTCTTAACATACACCTTACCAACCCTAACTTCGGTAAGCTTACATCCATGCACTTCTATGCCTGGAAAAAAGGTCTCAAGACGGGTATGTATTACCTCCGCACAAACGCAGCTGCCGACGCGATCAAATTCACAGTCGACAAAACTGCTCTGCAAAAACCTAATACTGAAACAGTAGCAGCAACTGCAGCCGCGGTAGCCGAGCCTGTAGCCGTAGCGGCCGGAAATGCCGAAGCACAACAGGAACTGCACTACGAACAAGGTCAGAGCTTAACACTTACTGCCTATGAGCAGAAAATGTACGAGCAGAAGATTGCAGACATGACCTGCTCGCTCGATAACCCCGATGCATGCGAAGCCTGCGGAAGCTAACAAGCAGCTATAATTGAATACCATAAAAGCAAAGACGCCTCCCTGAATACTCGCGGAGGCGTCTTTGCTTATAAGCTCAGTCTATAATTCGCAATTAAAACTGGAAGTAAATAAATGGCTGCACACCGGCAGACTTCGTTTGTACAACCAGCATAATCACCAGTACCAGGCAAACAGCCTTCAACGCAAGTGGCATAGCGGTAACGCTACGCTCAACCTGTTGCTGTACATCGCCCGGAATAAAATGAAGAACATAGCCCAGCACCATAAGAAACAATACCCACCGATAGCCCTCAACAAACTCCGGTAAAACAGCACCGTTAAAATGACCAAAAATCTGCGACAGCATCAGCCACACCGTGTCAAGGTCGGGCGCGCGGAAGAAAATCCAACAAAAGCAGACAAAATGGAACGTGAGTAACACTCCACCAGTTCTACCCCACGCTGATTCAGACGTCCTCTTACGAACTTCTGAAAACCATTTGTGTACCGCCAGTGCCGCGCCATGAAGTCCGCCCCAGATCATAAAGCTCCACGATGCACCGTGCCACAACCCTCCAAGCAACATCGTAATCATAAGATTGATATACGTACGCACCTTACCCTTACGGTTACCCCCCAGAGAGATATACAAATAATCGCGCAACCAGCTGGATAACGATATGTGCCAGCGACGCCAGAACTCAGTTATCGTTCGTGATTGATACGGCGAATCAAAGTTTAACGGGAATGTAAAGCCCAGCAACAAAGCAATACCGATCGCCATATCCGAATACCCCGAAAAATCACAGTAGATCTGAAGCGCATAGCCGTATATGGCAAAGAGGTTCTCAAGCCCGGTATACAACGTAGGGGCATCAAAAACACGGTCCACAAAGTTCAGACTGATATAATCCGAAATAACCGTCTTCTTAAAAAGACCACAGCCAATCAGGAACGCCGCCCGTCCAAACATTTCACGGGTAACAACAGTAGGCTTATAAATCTGCGGTATAAAATCCGCCGCGCGTACAATCGGCCCCGCCACCAGCTGCGGAAAAAACGATACAAAGAACGCGTAGTCCAGAATGTTATGAACCGGCTTCAGGTTGCCCCGGTAAACATCCAGGGTATAACTCAGCGATTGGAAGGTAAAGAACGATACCCCTACTGGCAGGAAGATATCCAGCGGCTCGAAGTCCGCCCCGGTCAGTGAGCTGTATGCGCCATATAGAAAATTCGTATACTTAAAATATCCCAGTAGCCCCAGGTTTATAATAAGCGTAAGTACAATATAAAACTTCCGCTTCCATTGCGTGGCCGACGTGTGGATGAGCTTTGCGAGTGTAAAATCCACCACGGTGGCAAACAATAGCAACACAAAATAGCCTCCACTGGACTTGTAATAAAAGTAAAGCGAAAAGAGCGTTACAAAAACCAACTTAGGCCGGTGAAGCGGACTAAGCACCACATATATCCAAAGAAACCCTGTAAACAAAAAAAGAAACAGGCCACTGTTGAACAACAGCGGTTCCTTCGGATGGTAAACAAATTGCTCTGCAAGCTTATGGATGTCGAAGGGGAACATACTGTTTATAGCTTTTCATTATAGCCTCATACAATAAACTACCTTGATACGCATACCCCTCTCTCGAAAAGTGTACGCCGTCTGGCCGTAACAGGCCTTGCATCTTCCATTCGGAAGCTGAATATTTTCCACCGTTCACCTTATACATATCCCAGAACGCCAGTCCATTCTCTACTGCATATTGCACAATATGATCGCGCACGGCCTCTATGCCGGGATTATAGTTGATCTTTCGTCGGAACGAGTCCGGCGGAGTAGCCAGAATAAAACGCGCTTGCGGATTATAGGCAATAAGAGCCTGGACAAGTTTATTGATCTGTGCATCAAACGTCTTTTCGAGATAGGGATAATCCATCGATTCGTTCGTCCCCAGCGAGATAATAATCAGGTCAGGCTGTAAGGCCTGCGTTTGCTTGGCAAAATGGAGCGCCGCGTTATAGTGCACGTACTTCGCGCCGTTCACGCCCACAGCGTGATACAGCACGCCATCCTTACCATTCTCCAGACTCAATCCAAAAAGGGTGGCTTGCTTCTTTTCCGGTGTGGGTTGCAGCATCTGCACCGTAATCTGGTTAGTCGCTGCGGGCAACAGCACCCGCGAATAGTTGGCAAACGGCTCCCCGGAATATGCCGTAAGGATCGCCTTCTCAGAACCCGATGCATCCTGTATCGAAAAATCAAAACTGTGCTGATCCTTCTGATAAAACAACGTAACCGTATTGAAACTATAATCAATTACCGGATCGCTCATACAAATTGTAAGTCGCGCGTTGGGCTGAACCGTATTGAGTGTCACCCCACCGATACCGATAGGCAGTGGCTGGTGAACATAAATACCGCGCTTGGATTTCCATGCCGTAGACGATGACGCTGAGCTTCGGATGTTGACAGGCTCGTTCGTACCGGCTACACGCAGCGGCACCACCAGGCCACGCCCGGCATTGCCAAACTCATGCTGAAAATCCTTGCGTACCACACTGGTCAGAAAATCAGCTTGTATATGCGAATCGCCAATGTGCAGAATATTAACCTTACCCTTACCGGTCGATTTCAGATGAATCAACTTCTCGAAAAAATCGTCCAGGTGGCCGGCATTCTGAATAACGTTTTCGTCAGGATTAACCAACGTATACGATCGGGCATTCACCTCGGGCAAAGGCTGTCCATAAGCCTGACGTAGACCAGGCGTTATACCGCACAGGAGCGATACTCCGAGCCAGAAGTTAATGCGCCAGCGTATTTTCATACTTCTCCAGTTCGTAGAGTAAGCTGTTAACAAAGCGCTGCGATATCTTTCGACCGCCCTTAAAGTTAAGGTGCGTGTAATCCTTGGCTGCCATAACCGGCTTCCCTTCGGCAAACGTTACCATGCTGTTTTCACCACCCATGGCCTCGTACAAATCCCAGAATGCAATTCCTGTTTGCTGGGCGATGTAACGTTGTGCATTGCGCATGGCCGGAATAGCCGGCATCGTCTTGAACGTGCCGCTCGTATTGGTACTCCGGTCGCTCACGCTTAGCAGCACAATACTCGCTTTGGGGAATACGCGTTTAATCTTATTAACCACGCGGATCATGCGCTCCGCATACCAGGTATAATTCACAGAATCCTCACGCACCACATTAAGGCCATACTGCAACACAATAAGCTTATAATCGCGATACTGATTAAACTCTTCATACATCGCATCGGGCACGTTATGCAGTACAATGCCCGAGTTACCGCGCAACGAAAAATTGTCTACATAAATACCCTCGGCATCTTCAAAGCTTGCCCCGTAAAGCTGTAGGCTATCCGCATTGGTAAACTGAAATTTGACCGCATTGGCTTTGGCCTTGTAATACTTCCATTCCCGAAGGCGGTCTGATGTGCGTAGCGCTACCGAATCCTGGATGGAGTCGTTTATAGCATAGTGCAGCATAGCCTTGCCTAGGTTCTTATAATACAGTTTGATGATAGGAAAATCGCGCAGGTAGCGCTGCTTCGACGGGCGGTACTCCACCCAGTTCCCATCTTTTGGCAGGAAACAGAAACCCGCCGGGCCGATCTCGGCATGAACAGTGGAATCTTTCTTACTGATCAGCGAAAAAGTCCGCCAATGTCCAAACTGATGCTTGATCGTATTCCGGAATCCTGCCACCTCCGATGTAATCGGAACATAGCCTACACCACGGCCACCCAGCAACGTCTGCAACGTATCGCGAAAACTGCCGCAAAAAACGTCGCCTTCTATAAAAGAGTCGCCATACATAGCAACACGTACCGACTTCTTATTCTCTTTCAACGCATGCAGCGCCTTCAAAAAGTATAATAACGCAGTGCTATCACCACTATAATCCTCAATACACGTAATGCCCGGCTTACACCCCGATCGGGCTACACGGGCTACGGAGTCCACCTGGGCGCGAACCGAATCGCTTTCTACACCTTCTTTAGCCTGGAGCGTGTCGATCGTCTCAGGCTTCTCCGGCCGGATATCCGCCAGCAGATCCACACGCTTCAACTTCCACGCCCCGATCGAAAAATCGGGCAGATAGGACAGCAGCAGTAAAGACACCAACACCAGCAAGCACAGCGCAAACGAATAATGTAACCTATTGTCTCTCATTCTTTATCAATATGCAAGATAAAGAACGTTATCCGTTAATCGCCAGTATATCGGCCGGAAATAGAAGAGGGGCTTCGATGAAGCCCCTCTATGATCTTTGAAACAGCGTAAAGCCCTATTTATCCAGGATCGTGAATTCAACACGACGGTTCATAGCCTTGCCATCCTTGGTAGCGTTAGAGGCTACCGGCTTGGTCATACCATAACCCTTCGCCACCACGCGATCCTTGGCTACACCCTGTTTAATGATGTAATCAGCAACCGCCTTGGCTCTCGCCTGTGAAAGCTTCTGATTTGTGGCCGCCTTACCCACGTTGTCGGTATGGCCTCCGATCTCGATCTTGATGTCGGGGTTATCATTCAGGAACTTTGACACACGGTCAAGCTCGGCAAACGATTCCTTCTTCAGAACAGACTTCGCCACCTCGAAGAATATATTATTCATCCGGATAGACTGGCCCACCTCGATCGGAACAATCAAAAGGTCACGCGGTACCTCGGTATTACCCGCTTCGTTCGTAAAGTCCAGCTCCTCATATACCGGGTAGTAACCGCTGGCGCGGGCACTTACTGTATAACGGCGACGTGGCGGTAACGACAACTCGTAAGTACCATTCTCAGGATTCATCGTAGCAGCAACCTCCGGCATACCCTCAACAGCAATGCTGGCCTGCGCAGACGCGGCTACAGCCTTACCCGTTTTCTTATCGATAACAGTACCCATTACGTGTACCATCTTCTCGGCAGTAACTTCAAGGTCAAGGGCAATCTCACGGTATTCCGATGCATCGGTAGCATCTACGGCCTTAACCACAGGCTCGTAACGCTTGGCCGTAGCCTGCAGCGCGTACTTCGCACCATGCTTCAGCAGCAGGTAATACGTTCCATCTTCAGTATTCAAATGAGCCGAATCCGAAACCACACCGTTAACAACCACCTTCGGAGTGGCCGATGCCGGAATGATCTTGCCCGTACCCTGAACAATCAGCTTACCCTGTACACGCACGTACGGATAAGGTGTAAGCTTCAGGTCTTTCGATGTCTTTGTAAACTCGCGCACCGTGCTCACATCCACCGTCTCGGCAACACCGGTATAGTGCTCGGCCTGGGGCACAAGCGTATACGTCTTGCGCAGCGGCAGCTTCGCCTTATACGTACCGGAATCTGCATTGATAACCGCGTCGGTAAAAGGTTGGCCATTAACATTAAGCGTTACAGTCTTGCCGGTAAGTGCATTACCTGTCTTGGCGTTGCGGAAAGTACCCGAAACAATAACAAAAGGATTCTCTTCAAACAGCTTCACCTTATAGATATCGGCTCCGCCGGTAGTACCGGTACGGGTAGAGGCAAAATATGCCCAGCTGCCGTTTCCGGTCGTCTTAAAGTACGAATCCCACTGAGGTGTATTGATCGTATCGCTCAGCGGCACGGCATCTTCCCAAACATACTTGTCTTTGGCGCTGCGCTTCGACGTGAAGATGTCGAACTGACCACGGTGTTTACGATCGCTGGAGAAATAAAGCGTATTGCCATCGGCCGATAAGAAAGGGGCTTCCTCGTTATAGCGTGTATTCAGCTCGCGAATCGGTATCGGACGCTTCCACTTGCCATTACCTTTCTTATAGCTCAAAAACAGATTTGTCTTATCGCTATTGTATGAACGCGACATGCTCAGTACAATATACGTTCCATCGGCGCTCATACTCGCGCTGCTCTTCATACCGCGGTTGCGCTTCGACAGTTTCTTCATGCGCAAACGAACCGGCGTGCTCCATTCCTCTCCATTCTTTGTAGAGAGCGAAAGTCCGCGCTTCTTCCAGATATTACCTTTACGGTTATAAATGCCTTGCAGCAACATCGAATTGCCGTCGGCAGAAATAGAAAGGGCGTTATTGTAACGACCAATATTCAGGTTGTTCACCCGTACAGCGGGTGCCCAGGTACCATCGGCATTCAGACGCGACACCCAGATATCTTCGGTATTCACCGCGCCATACGTGTTTTCCGGGTGATTAACCCGCGTGAAATATAACGCTTTGCCATCCGGCGAAAGAACCGGATTGATCTCGTCATACGTGGAGTTAACACCAGCACCAACACCCTGCGGTATGAACGAAGACTGCGCCAGGATACCGTGTGCCACAAAAAGGCAGATAATAAGTAGGTAAGCTTTCATCGTTATCGTCATTACGGGTGAGGTGTTTTTTCGTTCGTTTTATCCCAGCCGAATACAAAGTTCAGCCCGGCACGCAGGTTTACAAACTGCGCATTGTTCAGGTAGCTATTAATCTCGCCATTAGCAGCAAGCGCAATAGGAGCTCCGAGTAAGTTGTCACCAACCACATAGAATTGTATCGGTGCAAAGTTCAGCGAAATACCGGCGCCCAGGTTATTATACGAAGCATTCGTAATCGTATAGCTTAACGATGTGCTCAGACGACGACCGAATTCTTTGTGAACCGATGCCGACATACTGGGAGTAAAACGACCACGGAACTGCTCAGCATAAAGCAACAAGCCAACCGAAAGCGTCTTCTTCAGCATGTATGTTCCACTCAGGTAGAACTTCTTTGGAAGCGGCGTACGGTAAGATCCGATATGCCCCTTTTCAAATTCAAAATTGGCATCGATCGAATCACTAACCTCATTGAAGTAGTCATCTTCTCCGTTAAGAACCTGTTGTAAGTTGATACCTTTGAATGACACATGTGCCGTAGCTGGATCCAGACGATAGTTATACGTATCGTTCTTCCAGGTTATACCGCCTATATCGAGCATACTCGCGCCAACAATCAGGCGATCGTCCATAAGCTTATAGGTTGCGCCAAGGTCGAATGCAAAACCTGTATTCTTCTTGTAAACATCCCAGTCGTCGCCCATGTCGAAATTATCATCCTCATCAAGCTGATAGAGACCCGATGTCTTAAGTTGCACGTCGGCAACAGCGTTAACATTATAGTCATTATCAACCGTCAGGTTCATCGAAGACCGCGTCGTGGTGGCGTTCAACATACCCTTTAGCAATTTCACACGTGCACCAACAGTAAGCTTGCGATTGACAATATACGAAGCACCCCAGCCAGACTCCAGGTAGGCCATGCCCTCAACCTGGGGTGAAATGTTCGTTGTACTGTTTACCAGCGGCGAAGTACCGTTGGCAATAATACCGAACAACTCCTGCGGAAGCATCTGACGCATGTATGACTTTGCGGTAATATTCCACGTGAAGTACATCCGCGCATTAACCTTCATACTGAAGCGGAACAGATCAGCCTGAACAGCTTGTGTCAGGTAGTTCTTTTTCTTCAATGAACCATAAAGCTTGTTCAGGTCACCAACCACCGTATCCCCTTGCTTTGTGGCAAAGTCTGAATACTTAAATCCGTTATTGGCATACTGCACATAAACAGATGAACCGGGCAGGCCCAACGAAAACTTATATTGGGGCTGTATAGCAGGATTCACATAACTAACCTGCGGCAGGCTGCTCATCGAATACAGTGTTGCCTCCTGCTGCGAAAACGCAGGGAACGCTACACCGATAAAAAGTAGAATGGTAAAAATTCTTTGCATAGCGTACTATAAATCAGCTTTAACGTTAAGTTCTGCGCGAATACCAAGTTTCACGTCCATTGTATACCCCGCCTTGAATTTTACATCGGGTTGTGTTCCGTCTGCATTACGTATAGTATGCATCCGTGCAAGGAGAATAAGCTTACGTGCACTGAAAATCTTATCGATTTTGTTCTTTGCTACGGCAATCTCACTGTCGTATACGCCAGGCGATACAAGCTCGCCGGCAGCATTAACCTTGCTCGGAGGAACAATATCTTCAGCCTCTTTATCGGTAAAGATCGGCTCGATTACTTGTCCGTTCTCATCCGCCAGGTAAAGCTGGAAGTAAGCATCTAACGGAAGCTGGTTGCTGATCTTAACTTTTATGAACAGCGACTCCACTTCAGAATTTTCAAGATCGCCGATGTCAAGATCTGTAGTATCAGACAGTACTAGACCCGAAGCTGTACCGTAGAGCGGCACTTCGGCACGGAAGCTCACATTTAGCGTCGCTGTATCAGCACAGAAGTTGTTACCCGACACAAGCCCCTTATTAGTCAAAGCGTCGATCTGATAGAAGAACTCATCGGGAGAATAGCTTAAGAGTTGCTTCGCATTTTGAACAGAAAACGTTCTATCTTTTGTAGTACCCGATACTGTCGGAAATGGCAAATCGATATTGTGAAGGTTCGGTACGTCGAGCTGCACGGGCAACGAGCTGCTTCCGGTTTTACGCGCTTCCAACGTAACAAAATTTACATTAACTGGTATGCCGTATTCATTCGTCACAATAAACGACAGTCGGGGCTGGGCAATTGACACCGTACCGTTACCGGTATCCGCAGGGTTGAATGGATCAACACTAATGGATTGCGATGGAATATTTGCAACTTGCTGACCAAAGAAGCCCTCCATAAACTCGAAGTCCAACCCTTCAAAAGAGAAATCAACCTTAACACTTTTACCCGCAGTAATGATCGTACCGGTATGAGGCTTTACAACAACTGTTAATTCAACACGCGTTTGATCGTTAGTAAACTTAGCCGTATAGCCTGTGAGATCTATTTCTCCGTTGGCTGCTACCTGTTGTGAAAACGGAGTGCCGTTTGGCAATGTAAAATCCGGAAGTTTTACGATAACGTCATACACCAGTCCCGCAGGTTGCGGCAGAGGAGTAATAGAAACGTTAAGTTTTACCTTGCCCTTCTTTAGCAACAGCACGTCGATATTCTCAGGATCGAAGTTGAAATTGAGATCCGGCAAAGCAGTTGTAAAGGGTTGCTCTGTCGTTGATGCTTGTATGGATGGGGGCATAGGAACACTCCGGCTAAACACACGATCAGGAATCTGAATAAGATTACGTATATCCGGAGACTTCAACGTCTGCTCATAGAACAGATAATAAAGACCGTCAGAATCTACACGAATGTAAGATGAGTCACGGCTGCTCAGGAAATCTTGGATTCCCAGGTTACCGTAAGCCAGCGGCAGCGTAATAGAAGGTTTAGCCGTTATACCTTTTACCTCGTACTCGTCAGAGTCGACGCAACCGGTAAAGGCCAGACAAAGAAAGGCCAGGTAAGGCCTTAGCCTGAAAAATTTGGTCATGCCAATTGGGGGTTAAAAAAGACACACTAATACTAGGCATAAGCATCCGCAGCAACACAGATACCTGTACCGTTACATCTTATATTAATTTATTAAGATTCCGCCACAATACTGCTTGATGCAGTATTACATATTATTTATCAAGAATCGTGAACTCGATACGCCGGTTCTGCGCACGTCCCTCGGCCGTTTTGTTTGAGCCTAGGGGTCGCGTTGAACCATAGCCACGGGCCGTAACACGGCTTTTCGAAATTCCGGTCGACGTTAGGTAATTCGAAACAACCTTGGCCTGGTTTAGGGTTGATATGGTAACACCGGCCTCGGTATGACTACCTATTTCGATCTTGACTTTAGGGTTTGCTTCCAGGAATGCTATTATTTTATCCAACTCCGGTAACGATGCTGGGCTTAATGCATTCTTTCCAGTTCCAACAACAACAGTATTTAATCGCACAGACTGCCCTCGCTCTATCGGAACCAACACAAGGTCTTTTCCAAACTTAACTTCCGTAGTGGCAGTCGAAACATTGATCGTCTCATATACAGGATAGTAATCCTCGGCTTCAGCACTGATCATATAAACAGCGCGCAACGGCAGGCGTAGATCATAATTACCGGTAAGCGAATCGATACTCGCCGTAACAGATGATACACCCTCAACACGAACACGTACAGGTATCGTATTTTCTAGCGGTGCACCGCTCTTCTTATCCACAATCTTACCGCTTACTATAGCCATCTTCTCGGCATCGGCTTGCAGGTCCAACGTGATCTCTTCATATCCATCAACCGCGCTCAGATCGACAACTTCAGGAAACGATTCGAATTGACGCGCGCTAACCTGAACATAATACGAAGCCCCATGAGGCACTTTTAAAGAATACGTACCGTTGCTCAAATCAACAAAAGCTGAATCAACAACTTCGCCGTCGACCACAATCTTGGGTTTCGACGCTGCAGGAATGACTTTTCCCGTATTTTTTATCAAAAGACGACCCTTTACCAACGCATAGGGTAAAGGTCCTTCAGATAGGTTCTGCTTCTCGGCTTTGAATTCCTTTACTGCTGTACCGTCAATCGTATACGTCTGGGCAGTGTAGTGGTCTACCAAAGCAGAGATAGTATATTTTTTACCGAACGGAAGACGTACCGTGTATGTGGCAGAGTCGCGGTTTACTGTGAAAAATCCCGCAGTAACGCCATCAACCAGTATCGTTATGTTCTTATTTCGCAATGGCCGCTGCGTTACGCCGTTTACTACGGTGCCGGTCACCAGAATGTACGGGCTGTCTTCGTACAACTTAGCCGTAAAGATATCGGATTGGGTAGACCCTTTGGCGGCAAAGTACCCCCAGGCTCCGTTATTAGTGCGAATAGACGTTTCGTCCTGCGCCGTATTGATCGAATCGTTAACAGAAACGGGTTTTGACCATGAATCCCAGTCGCCCCCCGTACGAACCGCGCGGAACACATCAAGCGACTTCGTCTTACCCGTGCTCGTAAAATACAACGTCTTGTTATCGTCGGTCAGAAAAGGAGCGTGTAGCTTACCCGCTGCGAGGCCTTTGGCCTGCACGGCTTTACTCCATTTTCCGTCCTGGCCTTTCTCGCTTATATAAAGATGAGATCCTTTGCTGTAAAGCAGGTACTTTCCATCGGCCGTTAAAGAAGCGTCTTTTGAAGCCTTCAATTCTAGCTTCTCTGGGGCGTTCCACTGGTCGCCATTGCGTGTAGCAATAGCCAGACCGTCGTTTGTGGAAATCAACAACTGCTGCCCGTCTGCTGTAAGCGAAAGCGGAAGATTGTTGCGCCCCACGTTCAAAACGGCTACGCGCGCAGCAGTACTCCAGGCACCGTTTGCAAAGTGCGATACCAGAATGTCGGCGCTGTTTTTTGCACCCTGTGAATTCTGAGCATCGTTAAGCCGCGCAAAGAAAAGCGTCTTACGGTCAGCCGAAATAACCGGGCTCACCTCATCGTACTCAGCCGTGTTTACACCGCTACCAAGGTTCTTTGGAACAAAGGCAGACTGGCAGTGGCCGGATTGGGCTACAACCAGAAAAACAAAAGCTGGTAAAATGGTCTTTAACATATGGCGGGCATTTTAAACCAAATGGGCTCCAAAATTAGAACTCATACGCCACTTCGTAAACCGAATGTAATAAAACTATTCTTTTCGATGGAAAGTAGATTCTGTACGACAACTCGTAAATAGCTGCTTTATAGAGCCCCAGCTTTAATATCATCCACCACGCTCGGGTCCAGCAAAGTAGTAGTATCCCCCAGATTGGAGGTGTCTCCTTCCGCCACCTTACGAAGAATCCGACGCATGATTTTGCCTGAACGCGTCTTTGGAAGTCCGCGCACAAACTGGATCTTATCGGGCTTGGCAATCGGGCCGATGATTTTAGAAACCATATCGCGAATCTCTGTTCGAACGTTATCTTCGTCGCCAGGCTTCTCGTAACAAATCACAAACGCGTAAACAGCCTGTCCTTTAATATCATGCGGAAAACCAACCACTGCCGCTTCGCTCACCAGCGCATGTTCATCAATCGCATTCTCGATTTCAGCAGTCCCCAGGTTATGCCCCGAAACAATAATGATGTCGTCTACCCGCCCCGTAATACGGTAGTAGCCCTCGGTATCACGCTTACAACCATCTCCCGTAAAATACTTTCCGGGGAACGTAGAAAAGTAGGTTTCCTTGAAACGTTGGTGATCGCCGTAAATCGTTCGGGCCATACCCGGCCATGGGAACTTGATGGTCAACCGCCCTTCTGTGGCAGTTGCCGTTAGCTCGATGCCCGACTCGTTCATAATTGCCGGCTGAACGCCAGGTAGCGGGAAAGTTGCGTGAGCCGGTTTGAGCTTCGTAACATTTGCGATCGGCGATATCATAAAGCCCCCCGTTTCGGTTTGCCACCATGTATCGATAATCGGACAGTTACCCTTACCGATGTGTTTATCATACCAGCTCCAGGCCTCCTCGTTAATGGGCTCACCCACACTGCCCAATACCTGTAACGACGAAAGATCATGTCCCTCGATAAAGCTGAGCGGCGCATGCTGCAAAGAACGAATGGCTGTAGGTGCTGTATAGAATATGTTAACAGCGTGACGCTCGATCACCTGCCAGAACCGGCTCGCATCAGGCCACGATGGTACCCCTTCGAACACCAGCGTCGTTGCACCAGCCGAAAGCGGACCGTAGAGTATATACGAGTGTCCGGTAATCCATCCAATATCAGCCGTACACCAATACACCTGTCCTTCAGTATACTGAAACGCCGTACGGAAAGTATAATTCGTATATACCATATAACCACCGCAGGTATGCACCATACCCTTGGGCCGGCCGGTAGAACCGGAGGTATATAGAATAAACAGCATATCTTCCGCATCCATAACTTCAGCAGGGCACATAGCATTCACCTTCTTCAACTCATCCGCCCACCACAGATCACGTCCCTCCTGCATCTTCACCTCAACGTTCGTATGCTTCAACACCAGCGACCGTGTAACCCCTGGGCAATTTTCAAGCGCGGCATCAACAATCTCTTTTAGTCGGACAACCTTATCGCCACGGAAACCGCCATCGGACGTAAGCACGATAGAACATCCCGCATCCATAATACGATCGCTAAGCGACTTGGCCGAAAAACCGGCAAACACAATAGAATGCACAGCGCCAATCCGCGCACACGCCAGCGCCGCATACGTCAGCTCCGGAACCATAGGCAGGTAGATACACACGCGATCACCTTTCTTCACACCGTGAGCCTTGAGCATATTGGCCACCTTACACACCTCTTCAAAAAGCTGCCCGTAGGTGATGTGTTTCGCCTCATCCTTCGGACTATTGGGCTCCCAGATAATCGCCGTTTGATTGGCGCGCTCTGGTAAATGACGATCCAGACAGTTTTCCGTTATATTCAATTTTCCCCCGTTAAACCACTTCACTTCCGGCTTGCTGAAATCCCATTCCAGCACCTTGTCCCATTTCTTTTTCCATACAAAGTCTTCGGCTATCGTGGCCCAGAAACCTTCCGGGTCTTCAACACTCTTGCGGTAAGTTTCCTGGTAGGCTTCAAACGAACGGATGTCTTTCATAAACTGTCTTAAGGGTAAAAAGGGTTATTTCTAGATCATATAAAAGCACACGCACACACAGCAAAAAGCTGGGCTTGCCCGCTGTAGCGTTAGCGAAAGCGGGGAAAACGTTGCCAATGCCAATATTGATAAAATTCTGCTCATTTTTAAAAATTTCAAATAAGCTTGGGTATTTCGAGGTCCATTTACACATACCAACGGTAAAAAGTTATATACACCAAAGAAACCCTTTCTGTAATAGTTACGTCTTATCTTGGTAAGGACCTTACGATACAGTAACTTCTCACCGTAAATGTGAACCTCTAGCATGGCCGCTCCATTCGATCATATCGACTCCTGTAACTCGGTACTTGCACCGACCACCATAGGCCAATTGCAACGGAAAATAGCCTGGAATTACCTCGCCCGGATAATCCCGACACTAGACGGCCTCGAAATGCTCGAACTTAATCGCGGAAACGGCGATGAAGCAGCTCTCTTCGGTCCAAAAGATTTCAACTTATTAGCCACAGACATCTCCGAAGAAACATTAAGACTTACACAAACAACACACCCCGGGTACTCGCTGTCAAGCCGTGTAAGTACACACTATCTTGATCTCGATAACTTCGACGAAGTTTTCGATAAGAAATTCGATCTCATCTTCGCAAACTTCGGTGGACTCAACCATGTGCCACCCGAAACCATAAAAAAATTACTGAACTGGGCTCCCGGCGTGCTAACACCACGCGGTCGTCTCGTGGCACTCGTAATGCCCAGGTTCTGCCTCTGGGAATCCCTATCCCGGCTGGCAACGCTGCGGGTTGCAAAAGCCTTTCAACGCTGGACGGATAACGATAGCCTGACCGATGTACAAGGCATACCCACGAAAACATGGTATTACCATCCGGCACAACTGCGCCTGTGGGCACAACAAAACTTCAACGTAATAACCACACTACCCGTAGGTATCGCACTGCCACCACGGTACCTGGAATCATTCTTTGCAACAAAGAAAAGGCTTCTCATGCTCTTCAATGCCCTGGAGCAAAGACTTACCAACGCGTCCATACTCGCACCGTTTGCCGACAACTACATCATAGACCTTCAGGTAAAAAGATAGCTCCTACGTCAGCTGCTCTACCAGCACTGCCACCAGCGCCCCAACGATCGCCACCGAAAGCTTCTTCACATTGAAGTGATGTTCCGGGCTGCTCTCAAAAACAATCGTAGTCGAAATATGAAGGAAGTTGCCGCTTACCAGGGCATACAAATAGATCAATCCGTTCTCGCTTAACACATGATGACTCGTCAGATAGCTGCTTAACAACAAGCCTACCGGCGCGGCAAACGAAAAGCCAATCAGGTGAGGCAGCGCCCGCTTAAATGAACCAAGCTGAAACGCCAGCACAGTCATCAACGCAAAAGCTGCGGGAGCCCGGTGTAGGGCAATACCGATAAGAATGGCATTCACATCGTAATGCGATCCCATGTGAGCCGGCTCGGCCAGCATGCCCCCTTCCAGAAACGCATGAATACACAAAGCCGATAATAACACAATCGCCGACATTGAGCGTGTTGTCGAATCACCAGCACCGTGGTGATGATGGCCAGGACCGTCGCCATGCGTATGCGTATGAATGTGTCCGTGCTCAATACCCGAAGTAAAGTATTCTAACACCTGCTGTAAAAAGAATCCCCCCAGCACAAACAATCCTACCCATTCCAGGTTGCTGTAGTGCCGGTAAAGTTCCGGCAAAATATGGATCACCGTAATCGAAAAAAGATACGATCCGGCAAACACAAGTAGCAACTTAAAGGTCGTACGCCGCCCCATCGGAACCAGGTAAACCAACAAGCCGGAAAGAAGAGGAGTGAAAAAAAGGACTAGTAATTTTAATGTCATGTATCGTCGAAAAAAGAATAAAATCAGGGCTCAAAAGTTACAAAGGGCCGTATACCCGCCGTTACGTATGTCGCAACCGAGCCATCAGCCTGTGTATAAAATAAAATAGCGTCCAGTTCAGGGTGCTTTTCAAGGTATTCAATCGTTCGTGTATGCCCCATAACCATAAAGGCGGTGTCCCAGGCATCGGCAGTCATACAATCACGACCAAAAACCGACACACTTAACAATGGTAAATCAACCGGGTAGCCTGTCCGTGGGTCGATCGTATGCGAATACTTGCGGCCGTCGATCTCGCGGTAATTGAAATAATTACCCGCCGTGGTAAACGAACGATCCTTTAAAACCACGTAGGCCTTAAAAAATTGATTGTCATAAGTAGACGCAGGGTCAAGAATACCAATCTGCCAGGGCCGGTTTTGCAACACGTTCCGTCCACGGGCCACGCCTTCGCCACCAAGCTCCACCAGCATATCGCGAACACCTTTTGTCGACAGAAAATCAGCAATCATATCAGCACCATAGCCTTGGCCAATCCCACCGAAGTCAAGCTGTACACGTGGATCAGATTTTAAAACACTATCACGACGTAAAGTAAGTTTACCAAATCCGACAAACCGTCGTATCGAATCAACCTGGTTCGCGCTTGGCGTAAGCACTTTGCCCGGGCCAAATCCCCAGGCATTCACCAGCGGCATCACCGTAAGATCAAAAGCACCGCCCGAAGCAACCGAAACGTCATGAGCCTTCGCCAGCAATGGATAAAAATGAGGTAGACCGAATCGCTGTCCCCGTGCATTGCGGTTGAAAACCGAAACTTCCGATGCCACATCGTAGGTATTGATTGACCGGTTAACGACCCTCAGCAGCGAATCAACCGAAAATGTGAAATCACGCTGCCGGGCATCAAAATACGTCACCGTATACGTCGTGCCCATCGTTCGTCCTGTAATAACCACCGGTGTACCGACAGCCTGCCAGGAAAAAATAAGAGCTAAGACACTGTAGAAAAGCATGTCGATCCGTTTCCGGCGCAATTTAGGTGAAATTCAACAAATGCAACAATGTTGTAATTGTCAAGGTTCAAATCATTAACAACTTAGTGCCCCGTAAGACTGTTAATCAGTGCTAATAATTACCTTCGTAGCTCAATTCGAATTATGCGTGAGGATTATCTTAAAGGAGACGGCGGGCAATTGAATTCCGCGGAGAAAGAGGTTGAAAGAGCCCTTCGCCCACTATCGTTTCAGGATTTTACCGGCCAGGAAAAAGTAGTCGAGAATATAAAAATCTTCGTACTCGCCGCTAAACAACGTGGTGAGCCACTTGACCACGTACTTCTCCATGGTCCTCCCGGGCTGGGCAAAACCACACTGTCCAACATCATAGCCAACGAGCTCGGCTCGAATATAAAAATAACGTCCGGTCCCGTCCTGGATAAGCCCAGCGATCTCGCCGGCCTGCTCACCAACCTCGAAGCACATGACGTTCTTTTTATAGACGAAATCCATCGCCTTAACCCCATTGTAGAAGAATACCTCTACTCGGCCATGGAAGATTTTAGAATCGACATCATGCTCGATTCAGGCCCTAATGCACGCTCGGTACAAATCGGCCTCAATCCGTTTACACTTATCGGAGCAACTACACGCGCAGGCCTGCTTACATCACCGCTTCGTGCACGCTTTGGCATCAACGCACGTCTGGAATACTACGACTCCACGCTACTCACGAGTATCGTAAAACGTTCAGCGGGTATCCTCAATGCTCCCATCGAGGGCGACGCCGCCTTCGAAATAGCGCGCCGTAGCCGCGGAACCCCGCGTATATCCAATAATTTATTAAGACGCACTCGCGACTTTGCACAGATCAAAGGAAACGGCACCATCACAAAAGATATCTCGCAGTTCGCCCTTAAAGCACTCGATGTCGATGAGAACGGCCTCGACGATATGGACAACCGCATCCTGATGACCATCATCGAAAAATTCAAAGGCGGCCCGGTGGGCTTAACAACCATTGCCACCGCCGTAGGCGAAGAAGCCGAAACCATCGAAGAAGTATACGAACCCTTCCTCATTCAGGAAGGCTATATAAAACGTACATCGCGCGGAAGAGAGGCAACAGAGAAAGCGTACAAACATCTCAAAGCCGTACCTCCACTATCCAAAAACCTCGGCCTCTTCGAGCAGAAATAAAAAAGGCATGGAAAATTCCATGCCCTTTCATCAATTTGCGTTTAAGGTATTAGAAACGCTCAAGTGAAGAGAAGAAGAAGTTGCCTTCAATCGCAGCATTCTCATCGCTGTCCGATCCGTGAATAGCGTTAGCCTCGATAGACTTTGCGAATTCAGCGCGGATAGTACCAGGCTCAGCCTTCTTAGGATCTGTAGCGCCAATAAGCTTGCGGAAATCTTCCACCGCGTTAGCCTTCTCAAGAATCATCGGAACGATAGCGCCAGACGACATGTAGTCGCAAAGCTCACCGTAGAAAGAACGCTCTTTGTGCACAGCGTAAAATTCGCCGGCTTGAGCACGTGTCAGTTGAGTCTTCTTCATCGCAAGAATGCGGAAGCCAGCTTGCTCAATCATTTTTGTAATTGCACCGATGTTACCTGCACCTACTGCGTCAGGCTTAATCATGGTGAAGGTTCTGTTACCTGCCATAGTTATTTCGTAGTTTATTTTGTTCGTTTTGGTCTACCGGCTTCAAATCCGTGTGACGGATACCTGTAAGCGGCCGCAAAAATAGAGAAATGACCATAAGTGTATGCATATCCCCATAGAAAAATGATCTGAACCGGTTTTCCGTAAAATTCGGCCACTTTGTCGCATCACAAAGAAGCTCCGGCGTCGATCCGGGTAACTATAGTTTTATCTTCCATTTTTTGCCATTTTTGCGCCTCGTTTATCCCTAGACCATGCAGAATATTCAGGCTTTCAAAAGCCATCTGAGCAAACCCAGAAATGTGATCATCCTGACACATTTTAAACCCGATGCCGACGCTCTCGGCTCATCGCTTGGCCTTGCCGGATACCTGAAGAAAAAGGGACACACCGTTACCGTAATCACCCCAAGCGATTATCCCGATTTTCTGACCTGGATGCCCGGCAATAGCGAAGTGCTTGTCTTCCAAAAAAACAAACCCGAAGCAGCAAAAGAAAAAATAGATAAGGCTGACACCATTTTTTGTCTCGACTTCTCGTCGCTCAACAGAATCAACGAATTAGGCGACATGGTCAGAGCTTCTACGGCAACAAAAGTACTCGTCGATCACCACCTGGAACCCGAAAAATTTGCCGATTTCGAGCAGTGGGACGATACCGCAGCCTCCACCGCGGAACTCATATATCAATTAATAAATGAACTCGGCGAGGAAAGCCTCATAGACGAATCAATAGCAAACTGCCTGTACGCCGGAATCATGACCGATACCGGCGGATTCAGACACCCAAACACGAACTACAAGGTGTTCCAGATCGCCTCCCGGCTTGTAGCGTGCGGAGCCGACCCTTCAAGAGTTTCAAAACTCGTCTACGACACCAACACCATCGAACGCCTCCGGCTCATGGGCTACGTACTTAGCCAGAAACTTCAGGTGTTGCCGGAATTCAACACAGCATACATCGTACTCTCTGCTGATGAACTAAAACGCTTCAGCTCGCAGACCGGCGATACCGAGGGCCTCGTGAACTACGGCTTGTCCATAAAAGGAATCCGGTTATCTGTACTCATATCCGATCGCAAAGACAGCATCAAACTATCCTTCCGGTCTCTAGGAAGCTTCTCCGTAAACGATCTCTCCCGCAAACATTTTAGTGGTGGAGGACATCGAAATGCTGCCGGTGGGCAGTCTTCGCTAACACTCGATCAAACACTTCAAAAGTTTTTAGACCTTCTGCCCGAATACAAAGACCAACTCGTCTCGGGCGATCTCTAAAAATTCACTTAACCATTACAACTTTATAACCTTAATAATTGTCTAACTCCATGAACATGATGAAAATCACCAATGTGCTGGTAGCCGGCTTGCTTTTGCTGTGCGTGGCCTGCAGCAAATCTGAAAAAGAAACTCCTAGTGGCCTTAAATTCACTGTAGTAAAGGCTGGCGATGGCGTGTTACCTAAAACTGAAGAAATATTGGTGTTCGAGTATACCATAAAGGACTCTAAAGACTCCGTATGGCAAAGCACCTACCAGTCTGGATTCCCCGGTGCCGTTAAAATTGCAGACAGCGCAAACATTAAGACCGAGATCGGCATGCAACAAATGTTCCGCATGCTTTCTAAAGGCGATAGCGCATACGTTACCCTTCCTACAAAACAATTCTTTAAAGATGTACTCGGTGGCCCGCTTGCTCCTGGTGCAGACACTACCCTGAACATGTCTTGCCATGTGAAAGTAGTAGACATCATGAAAGACGAAGCTGCTTTCCGCGAATTCCAAAAAGAACTCGGTAAAAAGAGAGAGGGAACTCAAAAAGCAAAAGACGCTACCACAATCAAAAACTATCTCGCTGAGAATAAGATCGACGCAAAAGAAGATACAAGCGGTATTCACTACGTGATCTACAACACAACAGGTGGTCAGAAACCTACTGCCGAAAGCTGTGTAACCGTAAAATATACTGGCAAATTCATGAAAGATGGCCAGATCTTCGACAAAAACGACAAAGTTGGATTTAGCCTCAACCGCGTTATCCCGGGTTGGAGAATCAGTATCCCCATGATTGGCGTGGGCGACTCTGCTACATTCTATATCCCGTCCGGACTTGCATACGGCCCTCAAGGTTTCCCCGGAGCAATTCCTCCCGATGCTATCCTCATCTTCAACGTGCACCTGTTAGGTGTGTCGGCGACGTATGACGAGGCTACGAACTCCTGTAAATAACTAAACTCTAATTATAAACAGCCTAGCCATGGAGAAACGATTCAGTAAAATTGGTCTGCTTGTTGGTGCAATTATTGGCCTCTCAGCAACACTGTTCTCATGTAATGATTCTGATTCCTACGACGCGTACGCCCAGTTGGACAAGGAACTCAAGACCATCGACGAATACCTTGCTAACAATAATATAGCCGCTGAAAAAGATCCCCTTGGCATACGCATGGTCGTTACCCAATTAGGCACTGGCCTGCCGGCAAATATTCTTGACACGATAAATGTTGATTATACCGGCAAGCTCTTCTCAAACAACACCACCTTCGATGCCGGCAACACGCAGGGTGCGCTTGCTGGATACATCGATGGATGGAAAGTGGCCTTTTTAACGTTACCCGCGGGCTCCAGGGCTACGCTGTATATACCGTCTCCGCTCGCCTACGGAAACCAGAACGCAGGAAGCATCCCGGCCAACTCTACGCTCGTATTTGACGTGACTTTTAACCGTGTTGTTGCCACAACGGCTAAAACAAAGCGTTGGGCTGCTGATACGGCTGCTATCCGCAAATACATCAAAGACAAGAACATTACAGGTGTAACAGAAGATGCAACCGGCGTATCATACAAAATAGAAAGTGGATCAGGTGCTACACCAAGCTGGTACAATAGAGTGAAGCTTACGTACACCATAACCGTAATGTCTAACGGCACCAAGCCTGTAGAAAACCTGAACCGCGAGCCTAGTGACGCCTTCTATAGCCGCGTTGTAGACTACATACACGGCATAAAAGTTGGCTTGATGAAAATGCCTGTGGGCTCGAAGGCAACACTGTACGTCCCTTCTGGCTTGGCATTCGGCACGCAGGTTACACGCGATGCGAGTGGAAACGCGCTCATCCCGGCCAACTCCAATATAATAGTAGACATAGAACTTAAGGAAATTGTCAAGTAACACAGTATGGAGCTCTGTTTCGCCACCAATAACAAACACAAACTCGCCGAAATCAGCGATGCAGTAGGGCGGAACATCCATATCGTAAGCTTACAGGATATTAATTGTACTCAAGAGTTGCCCGAAACCCGTGAAACGATGGAGGGCAACTCTTTACAAAAAGCGGAGTACGTCTTCACCAACTTCAACATCCCCTGCTTTGCAGACGACTCCGGTCTGGAAGTAGAAGTGCTCAACGGTGCCCCTGGAGTCTACTCCGCCCGGTATGCCGGACCACAAAAAGACGATCAGCAAAACATCGACCTGCTCCTCAAAAACCTCGCATACAAAAGCAACCGCAAAGCCCGTTTCCGTACCGTTATCACACTGATCGGCTTAACCGATCAACCCGTATATTTCGAAGGTATCATCTACGGAACCATCACCCGCGAACGCAAAGGAACATCAGGCTTCGGATATGACCCCGTCTTTCTGCCTGATGGCCATCAGAAAACCTTCGCGGAAATGACACTGCAGGAAAAAAACACACTCAGCCATCGGGCAATCGCCGTAAAAAAACTCACGGAATACCTTTTTTCATCACCTGCCTTTTCTCCGCAAAAAACCTCTTTGTAATTTCGCCCCCGTTGAAACAAAACAACTATGGGTAGTACGTATACCATTGGCATAACAGGGGGTAGTGGATCTGGGAAAACGTATTTCCTAAACAGTCTCTCTTCGCGCTTCAAACCCGAAGAAATTTGCCTCATCTCGCAGGACCATTATTACAAACCCATAGAGCTTCAATACATCGACCAGAAAGGAATTCAAAACTTCGATCTGCCCGAAGCCATCGAACGCCACCAGCTTCATGAAGACATTCAGAAGCTGAAACGCGGCGAAAAGCTCTTGAAAAAGGAGTACACCTTCAACAAGGCCGATGCAAACCCCGCCATGCTGGAATTCAATCCCGCGCCCATCCTCATTGTCGAAGGCCTTTTTGTACAGTACTACCCTGAAATCGAAAAAGAACTCGACCTCAAAATCTTTATCGAGGCCAAAGACTACGTAAAACTCAGCCGCCGCATCCGGCGCGATAATGAAGAGCGGGGCTACGACCTCGACGACGTACTCTACCGTTACCACAACCACGTAATGCCCGTCTACGAAACACTTATAAAGCCCCTAAAAGACCACGCTGACCTCGTAATTCCGAACAACAACCATTTCGAGCGTGCCCTCGACCTTCTGTCATGGGCGCTCAAATCGAGGCTTAATGCCTGAAATATACCCCCTTGTACATTACCAGCAATTTCCTACTTTTGTAGCCCTGCTGAAAAATGAAACAGAAACTGACCATACGCACATTAACCATAGCCCTGGGCCTCGTCCTGGCGTTGGTAATGACATTTGCGCAGTTACTGCATTCTGAGGTTTACGGCATCAATAAAAAAGTAGCCAAAACCGAACAGCAAAGCGATCGCCAGGGCGATCAGGCGTTCATCAGCCTTTCGTCCTTTTCCCTGCCTTCGGCATCGGCCTACGTGCAGGTAAATCTGGATCCCTATTGTCTTTTTGAAATCCTGTTCGAAGAGAAAACCCGGCAACCTGAGGCCGCGCGCATTCCGCTCCATCCTGAAAAGCTCTTGCAAACCCTTTTCAGGTTCATCATTTCTCCAAACGCCCCCTAGGCGTTACGTTCCGCTTGTTCCTCTTTAAAAGAAGGAAACCTTTCCGTTCCCGTTCGGAAAGAGGCATCACCGTCTTTAACAATTAAATACTTTATACCAATTACTCACTAACCCAAAAGGTTGGAACACGTATGGTCGACGCGTTTGGCTCAATCCCTGAAAGAGCTTATCAAATCACCTTCCGGAATACAACCGAACTGCTAAAATTCATTATCACGTATGAAAAACAAAGGATTCATCGCGGTATTGACAGTGCTGGTCACCATCATCTGTTTGTACCACCTGTCATTCACCTTCGTCTCGCGAAATGTGCAGAAAAAGGCATCTGACTATGCCACTGACGCGACCGGCAAAACCGATCCCAACAAAAAACAGGCTTACCTGGACTCTGTTTGGAACAAGCCCGTATATAATTTCCTCGGTTTGGGCGAATTCACCTACAAAGAAGTAAAGAGCAGCGAAATCAGCTTAGGTCTCGACTTGCAAGGTGGTATGCACGTAACCCTGGAAATCTCTCCTGCTGACATCATCCGTGGTCTCAGCGGCAACAGCCAGGACTCCGCATTCTTAAAAGCCATTAAAAAGGCCACTGCCGAAGAGAAAAGAACACAACAAAGCTTCAGCAAGCTGTTCTTCCAGGCGTACCGCCAGGACAATCCCGGTAAAAAACTGGCTCCCCTTTTCGCTAACGCATCTACTCGTGGCCGTATTAGCCTAAACGATGACGACAGCAAAGTAATCGAAACCGTAAACCAGGAAATTGAAGGTGCGATCGACCGCTCATTCACCATCCTTAGAAACCGTATCGACCAGTTCGGTACATCACAGCCCAATATCCAGCGTCTCCCCGGCACAGGCCGTATCCAGATCGAAATCCCTGGCGCTGAAAACCCACAACGCGTTCGCAAACTCCTCCAGGGCGTAGCGAAACTTGAGTTCTGGGACGTAGTAGATCCTAGCGAGCTCCAGGCTCAACTCGTAAGCATCAACGACATTCTTGTAAAAGAACAACAAGCCTCTGCCAAGAACGGCAGCAAGCCCGCCGCGGACGCAAAAGAAGGCCTCAAAGAACTTCTTGGCAAAGACAGCACCCAATCATCAGACGAACTCGAAGACGCACTTGCGAAAGCTTCAGACAGCACATCACGTGGTCTTGATTCATTGCAGAATATAGGCCTGTCTCCCCTGTTCTCACTTAGCGTACCACAAGGTCTCTTCCGCTACGACGTAAAAGACACCGCTACAATCAACCGTATCTTCAAACGTCAGGACGTATTGAGCAGACTGCCCCGCAACATCGGTGTGTATTGGGCTAACAAAGAAGACAAGTTCTATCAACAAGGTGATGATCCAAAGCTCCAACTGTACTTCCTCAACCTTGGCCGTAACAAAACGTCAAGACTCACTGGCGAAGTAATCACCAATGCCCGTAACGATCTAGACGACAAAGGTCAACCTGCTGTAAGCATGACCATGAACGCTGCCGGTACCAAAGCATGGGCTAAATGGACAGCCGAAGCATCGGCTAAATCTCCAAAAGGCAGAATCGCCATCACACTCGATAACCTTGTATACTCTGCTCCTTCAGTAAACACTGAAATCCCTACCGGTAACTCACAAATCTCTGGTAACTTCACAGTAGAAGAAGCAAAAGATTTAGCCCTTGTATTGAAGGCCGGTTCACTGCCTGCTCCTACCAAAATCGTAGAAGAAGCAGTAGTAGGTCCTACACTCGGTCAGGAGTCAATCCGTAACGGCCTTATCTCCATCGTAGTAGGCTTCATCATCATCATCCTGTTCATGGTGGCTATGTATAGCTCATCAGGGTGGATTGCCGATGCTGCTGTAGTGTTGAACTTGTTCTTCCTCATGGGTATCCTTGCGTCATTCAACGCGGCCCTCACACTGCCTGGTATCGCAGGTATCCTGTTGTCGCTTGCCATCGCAGTAGATGCCAACGTACTGATCAACGAACGTGTTAAAGAAGACCTTGCAGAAGGTAAGAACTTTGCAACATCGATCGCCAACGGTTACCGAAACGCATTCTCGGCCATCATCGACTCTAACGTTACAACCCTCATCAAAGGTTTCGTACTGTTGTTCTTCGGTTCAGGTCTGATCTACGGTTTCGCTGTAACGCTTATCATCGGTATCATCTGTTCGCTCTTTACATCGGTATTATTCACACGCCTTATGTTCGAATTCTTTACAAAGCGTGGTAAGACACTGAGCTTCTCGAACAGCTGGTCAAAGAACCTCTTCAAGAAAATCAGCTTCGATTTCATCGGCAGCCGTAGAATATACTACACTATCTCTGGTGTTATCGTAGTAGCAGGTTTGATCTCAATCGGCATCAAAGGCTTTAACTATGGTGTTGACTTCAAGGGTGGTAGAACATACATCGTAGAATTCAAGCAATCTGTATCAGCTCCCGACATTCGCGAGAAACTCGGTGATGCTTTCGGAGCGACTCCGGAAGTAAAGACCTACGGATTTGACAACAAATTCCAGATCACAACCGGCTACCTCATCGACGACGAGTCAGAAGAAGCTACTGACAATGCTGAGAAGAAACTCAACGAAGGTCTGTCTCAATTCCCGGGCAACAGCTTCACCATTCTGAGCTCTTCCAAGGTAGGACCTACGGTGGCAAACGACATTAAAGTGTCTGCCCTGTACGCCCTCTTAATCGCTATTGCACTTATGTTCCTTTACATCCTGATCCGCTTCAGAAAGTGGCAGTTTGCTCTTGGAACCATGGTAAGCTTGTTCCACACCGTATTGGTGGTACTGTCGGTATACACACTGCTGGAAGACATCATGCCTTTCGCATTGGAAATCGACCAGTCGTTCGTAGCCGCCATCCTTACCGTTATCGGTTACTCGATTAACGATAGTGTCGTGGTATTTGACCGTGTGCGCGAATTCCTCACCGGCATTAAGTCCGACGACGATGCGCCTCGGGTCATCAACAATGCCTTGAACGATACATTGAGCCGTACCCTCATCACCGGTATGTCTACAATCTTCGTAATCATCATCCTTTTCATCTTCGGCGGCGAAACCATTAAAGGCTTCACCTTCGCAATGTTGATCGGTGTTATCGTTGGTACATACTCATCACTGTGTATCGGTACTCCTGTGCTGGTAGACTTCTACTCACGCGGAAGCAAGAAACTGGCTCAGCCAGCCAATGCCAACGTAAACGGCTAAGAGTACACACTAGTCCTATACTCAGGAGGCTGCCCCACAAGGCAGCCTCTTCTTTTTGTCGTCTAATACAAATATCGACTTCTGGCCAGTAGTTCTTTGCTGAGTTCATCCGTTGTTCCCCCTGCTCAATGGCTTGCCGGTGTTAAGCTATTCGCATCTCCTGGACAGCATCATAAGCAAATTTTGAACGTGAAATCGATCGGTTACATGGGTTGCTGCTTTGGTAAAGACTTTTCGCACAATCTGCCATATCCAAAGTGACTTCCCGGAGAAAAGGATCCCTTATAGCCATCACCAAAGGCACTGCAGTGAGCATATAATGCCGTTGCTTCTTCGAAAAGTCTCATTGGAAATAAGGTGGGGCGTCCTTTAACCTTCTTGTGGTGATTATTGTGTAGAGTTCCCCTGTGACAACGACGTATCTTCGATAGAAAAAAATGATCTAATGTTTTCCGGATAGATCACATAATCCCGGGCATGGCTTAACTGAAACCAGGTTGTAAAACTGCTCAGGTGAGACACATATTGTTCTTCAAGCTGCTTACCATTCACACAAAAGTAGCGTCCGATACTATTACAGCTACACCGGTGTAGTATCGATGTATTGCTGTTAAAAAGGCGCGAACTCTACTGTATACCGTGTCCCTTGTGCTACTAAATCCCGGTTCCTTATGAAAATAATCCGGTCGTCTCATTGAGCCAGCGACGTCTCCTCACACTCAGGAGGCTCTGCTTTCTGATCCCTTAAGTGTGGGGCAGACAACTTCTGGAATCAGGTGATTCCGGAAGGGTGGGTCAAATAGTACGGGTACAGTCACCGATTGATCCGATAATACTCAATAACCACTAACAGTATATAATCCGACCAACACACCTCAACCCATCGCTCACATCATCTTGGTTCATCTACCCCCTAATCCTCCAAACATCTTTGTCAAAAAAAAAGCCCTGTATTTCTACAGGGCTTGATTTGATAAAGAAAGGCGACGACTTACTCTCCCAGGTGTTATCCCAGTACCATCAGCGCAGGT
>Ga0065165_1001257_pt1 | contig 28709 bp, 24 predicted proteins | sample AraplaMF_Cvi_mMF_FD_63813 | JGI IMG/M metagenome (GOLD analysis project Ga0065165, IMG submission 63813) | Arabidopsis root microbial communities from the University of North Carolina, USA - plate scrape MF_Cvi_mMF (version 2) (version 3) | ecosystem: Host-associated > Plants > Roots >... | reverse complement strand
ATAAAGTCCGGTAAAAGGTGCTCTACTAACGGCAGGAAACTCTCCAAAACAAACTAGGCTGATTAAAAACACAAACCTAGAAAAATCCTATGCCCTCCACAAGTTTCGAACTTGATCCGACTTGTCCTAATTGTAATTTCTGGTGTTTAAGAACAAAAAAAGCCCCTCAGCTTGCGCCGAGGGGCTAACCGTACCCAGAGCCGGAGTCGAACCGGCACGAGTGTTACCTCATTGGTGTTTGAGACCAACGCGTCTACCAATTCCGCCATCTGGGCATTGATCTTCTGGGTTGGGAGTGCAAAAGTAGGCAGAAAAAGAGATTAAGCAAGCCCTTGGTGCAAATTTTTGCAAGATTTTTGTGACAAAATTCAGAGCCTGGCGCTAACCCGCTTATTCATAGCGCAATGCCTCGATCGGGTCCAGGCGCGACGCCTTGATGGCCGGGTAAATACCCGAGAGCACACCTACCATCACGCATATGGCAATGCCCACGGCCATCCAGAGCCACGGGACCACGAAGGTGGCATTTTCGCTGATGACGCCCGTAATCGAGTTCCCGACGATGATACCGAGGATCAAACCACCTATGCCGCCGAGAATACAAACCACAATGGCTTCGATGAGGAATTGCATGCGGATCACGCGTGGAGTGGCGCCGAGTGATTTGCGTATACCGATTTCACGCGTCCGTTCGGTAACGGATACCAGCATGATGTTCATCAATGCAATGGAGGCACCCAGCAGCGTCACGGTGCCGATCACAAATCCGCCGATACGAAGGTAACCGGTGATGTTCGCGAAATCCTTCACCATCGCGTCGGCACGGTCGATGGTAAACGAATCCTCTTTGCCGAGTTCGTCGTTGCGGATACGGCGCATCATGCCGCGTGCTTCCTCCACGATCATATCGCCGTCGGAAACATTGGGGGCCGAGGCAGTGATGTTGTAGGTGAGCGCGCGGTTGGCGGCGAGGCCGCGACCGTTTTCCAGGGGGATGAGGATAAGCCGATCCGCGTTGTTATCACCCCCCAACGAGCCTTTTTTGTCCAATACACCTATTACTTTATACCGGCTGCCCATGAAGGTAATCTCCTTGTTGAGCGGGTCGTTGCGTTCGAATAGTTTGCGAGCAATTTCCTGGCCCAATACTGCAACATTCAGGGATTTTTCGAGGTCATTCTTGTCCAGATTACGGCCGAGGCTGATCTTGTAGCCGTTAATGCCCAGGTACTGGTCGTCGGAGCCGACCACATTGCTGTTCGGGTTGGTTTTGTTGCTCCGGTAGTTGACCTGCACGGCACCGGCAATGTCCGCCGAAAGCGATGCCGTGGCCTGGTATGTAGCTTTAAATTTGTCGGCGAAGGTTTTGGCCTGACGGTAAGTGACCGAGGGATATTGCTTGCTGCGACGGCCTCCGCTTCGGAAATCGTCGTCCACGCGGTTGCGGACGGTGAACGTGTTGGCACCGAGGTCGGCGAAGCTGCTGTTAACGGACCCCTGAATGCCGTCGATAGCCGTAAGTATTCCCACGAGGGAGGTAATGCCGATGGCGATGATCATGGCTGTAAGTACAGTCCGGAGGAGGTTACTTTGGATCGAACGCAGGCCTTCTTCGATATTTTCGCGTATAATCATGGCGTGTAAAGGTGGTGCACCAGAAACAGATTTTGGTCGTTAGTAATAGTGTCTGTATGGAATCCGCACGGGGTTTGAAATGCGGCCGGACGTTGGAAACCGGTACGAGTTTTGTGGCAGATTTCGGAACGTGCCGGATTCTTTATTATATTTAATCTTTACCTGAATGTAAAACTGCGCATGAAAGTCGAAAGAATCAAACCAGTGATACGCCTGTATATCCCGCTCGTCATTTTTTTGATCGGCTCGCTGAACGCCATGGCAAACCGCCTGCTGATCCCGATGGACGAGTCGCAAAAGAACCATTTGAAGGCTTACGGCATATCTTTCTGGATACTGAAAAACTATGAAATGGAAATGGACTGGCTCCTCAATTACCGGGGCGGCAGTTTCATGGTAGCTTACAATCAGCAGTTTGCATCTGAAATGACTGTGCGCGGCGTAAGTTTCGAGGTGATCTCCGAAGGACAAGCCGGGCAAATATTAAACCAGATCAGTTCGCCGGATGTGAATATGGACGCGGTGAAACTGCAAAAAGCACCCCGCATTGCGGTGTATTCTCCCAAATCCAAGCTGCCCTGGGACGACGCGGTGACGCTGGTGCTTACCTATGCTGAGATTCCCTACGATGTGGTGTATGATGATGAAGTGTTGAACAATAAATTACCCGAATACGACTGGCTGCATTTGCACCACGAAGATTTCACCGGGCAGTTCGGTAAGTTTTTTCAATACAAAGATTATCCCTGGTACCGCGAACAGAAGAAGGAAGCAGAAGAAACTGCTACCAAGTTTCAGTTCAACAACGTGCCGCAAATGAAGCTGGCCGTCGCCAAAAAGATCGCCGAGTTTGTGACCGGGGGAGGTTATATGTTCGCAATGTGCAATGCGACGGATACTTTTGACATTGCCCTGGCTGCCGACGGCGTGGATATTGTGGATGCCATGTACGACGGCACACCCGCAGATCCCACAGCGAACGGAAAGCTGAATTACAATAATTCTTTTGCATTCCAGGACTTTAAAACGATTCCTTATCCGTACGAAATCGAGTTTTCGGACATTGATAACCAGCCTGACGAACGCGGAATGATCGAATCGAACGACTTTTTCTCGCTTTTCCAGTTCTCGGCCAAATGGGACCCGGTACCGAGCATGCTTACTCAAAATCACCAGACCATCATCAAAGGTTTTCTGGGACAAACCACTGCATTCAAAAACCGGTTGATCAAACCGGAAGTAATCATCCTCGCGGAGAACAAAAATGCGAAGGAGGCACGCTACATTCACAGTACGCATGGCAAGGGCTTTTTTACATTCTACGGCGGCCACGATCCGGAGGATTACCAGCACCGCGTAGGAGAAGAACCGACCGATTTGAACTTGCACCCGAACTCGGCAGGCTACCGGTTGATCCTGAACAACATTCTTTTTCCGGCCGCGAAAAAGAAAAAATTGAAGACCTGACCGGAAAGTTAACAGCGGAAGAAATACGTTTGAAATCACACGAACCGTGCGATATCGCACGGTTTTTTGCTTTTAAGAATCGGTGTAATTGATTGATTTGTAGTTTGTTATGTATTGGCACGGATTTCGGATAAATGAGAGGGTATTAGCCATGAATTTTTCCACTGAAAACCTCCAATCAAACTTACATGGATCGGGAAATTGCACCGGAATATGTCAAGCAAACCAGGAATCGCCGATGGGTGATCATCGGTGCCGTAGTCGTCGGGCTGGCGGTCCTGTTTTACTTTTTTAAGAAATCGCTTTCCAGCACGCTCGAAAGCGCCCGCGTGAGAACCGATACCGTCGAAACCGGCGACGTCGAAAACACGCTTACTGCTTCGGGCGAAATTATCCCGGCCTACGAGCAGATCTTCACGAGCCCGATCCGCGCGAGTATTAAGCGCATACTGCTCACACCCGGAACGCGTGTGAAGCCCGGGCAGCCGATTGTTGAACTCGACAAGTCGTTGACCGAGATCGAATTTGAACGCTACAAAGACCAGCTCGAACTGAAAAAGAACGGCATCGACCAGTTGCGCATGAAGCTCAACAAGAATTTGTATGACGCGGAGATTAATGATAAGATTAAATCTCTGAACATCAACAAATTGAAAGCGGATTTTGAAGATGCCAAAAGGCTGCAAAAAGTAGGCGGAGGGACCGTCGAGGACATTACCCGGGCCGAGAATGCATTGAAAATCGCGGAACTCGAAAAGAAGCAACTGGAAAACGACCTCCGGTATAACCGCGAATCGATGGGAGCCAGCTTGCGCGAAACAGAACTAGGCGCGCAGATCGAAGGCAAAAACTTGCAGGAATTACAGCATAAGCTCAAAATGGCCGATATCGTCGCCGATCGCCCGGGCGTGCTTACATGGGTGAACGAGAATATCGGATCGTCGGTGAATGAAGGGGAAATGCTGGCCAAAGTGGCGGACCTGGGTAGTTTTAGGGTCGAAGGAAGCTGCTCGGATGTATACGCGGATCAGGTGAAAGCAGGGCTGGGGGCCATTGTCAAAATCAATGATGTGCAGCTGCGCGGGGTAATTACGCAGGTGAAGCCGGCTGTGAAGGATGGCGTGATTGGCTTCACGATCCAGCTCGACAATGCCCGGAACGAATCGCTCCGGCCCAATATGAAGGTAGAGGTGTATGTAGTGACAAGCAAGAGTGCCCAAACACTGCGCGTGGCGAATGGCCCTGCGTTTACAGGTAAGCGGAAACAATATGTGTACATTCTCGCAAACGGCAAGGCACGCCGGCGGGAAATCGAAACCGGCCTTTCCAATTTTGATTATGTCGAAATCAAAAATGGCCTGAAAGTGGGGGAGAAGGTAATCCTAACCAACATGAACGATTACGAACACCTGGAAGAGCTAACCATTCAATGATTATGAGAAAGCTTTTCCTCTGGATTTTCGTAGTGCTTTCCGGTACCGCCTCGGGGCAGATCCGCAAGTTGACGCTCGAAGAAGTAGTACAGCAGTCGAAGGAGCAATCGATTGCCTCTAAGCAGGCCGTGACGCAGAAAAAGACCAATTACTGGCAGTTTCGTTCGTTCCAGGCCGATTACAAGCCGCAGCTGAGCCTGCTGGGCACAGTCCCGGGTTTTACGCGGTCCTATATTCAGGTAGTGCAGCCTGATGGTACGGTCTCTTTCCAGCAGGTTTCGAACAACAATTCGACGCTCAATCTTTCGCTTAGCCAGAGCATCGCCCTCACCGGTGGTACCGTATATGTGCAGCAGCAAATGCAGCGTTTCGACGATTTTCAGCGCGATGTGACGCGTTACAACGGCATTCCGTTTGAAATAGGCATCAAGCAGCCATTGTTTCGTTTCAACCCCCTTAAATGGGACCGCAGGATTTCGCCTTTGAAATACCAGGAGGGCAACCAGCAGTACATTCAGGCGCTGGAACAAGTGGCGCTGGACGCAACCGGTTTTTATTTCGACCTGCTGGTCTCGCAGGTGAATTTGCAGATTGCCGAGAAAAACCGGAGTAACAATGATACGTTGTTTAAAATCGCAAAACACAAGCTGGAACTGGGCAAAATCTCCCAGAACGACCTCTTGCAATTGCAAATGGGACTGCTTACCGCCCAGAAGGACCTCGCTTCGGCCCAGCAATCGGCTGCCGTGGCATCACTTAAATTGAAAATGTACATGGGCTCGCGCGATGAGCGGGAATTGGAACTGGGTATCCCGGCAGAAGCCAGCGAATTTGCGATTGATCCCCGGGTCGCCCTTGACGAGGCATTTGCAAACCGCTCTGCCTCGGTGGCATTCCGGCGCAGGCTGCTCGAAGCCGAGCGCGATGTGCAGCTGGCACGGAAAGACAATGGACTGAACGCTACGCTGAATGCGACTTTCGGGTTGTCAAATCAAGGTAACCTCCCGCGTGACGTGTACGTGAGCCCGCAGGACCGCGAGTTTGTGGAGCTACAACTCACGCTGCCCATCCTCACCTGGGGGCGGAACAAGGCAAGAACCGAGGTAGCCCGCGCCGCTCAGGAATTTGCGCAGCAATCGGTGGAGCAGGATAAGCTTACCTTTGAACAGGAAATATTTACCCAGGTAACCCTTTTACAAATGCTGCAAAAGCAGGTAAAACTCACGCAGGTGGCCGACGGTATCGCCGCCGACCGCTACCAGATCGCCAAGGAGCGTTTCATCCTCAGTGATCTCAGCGTAACCGACCTCGGCATTGCCACGCAGGAGAAGGACATCGCCCGCCGTGACTACATCCTCGCATTGCGGGATTACTGGCAGGCGTATTACAGTTTGCGGCTGCTGACGCTTTATGATTTTGAGCTGAACAGAAAGATAGCCTATTGAACAATTTGGCAAGTGTGGTCATGTGTAGTCAAGTATTGTCAGGAGTGGTCAAATTTTGAGCTTTCTTCGTCCTGACAATTTCATAACAATACCTGACAACATTTGACGATACCTGACAACTCCAGACCTTTTAAACCATCCAACATACCAGTACCAACGCCATGATCAAACTCCAAAACATCGAAAAAGTTTACCGTACGAGTTCCATAGAGACATTAGCCCTGAATAACATCAACATCGATGTAAAGAAAGGGGAGTTCGTGTCTATCATGGGGCCTTCGGGTTGCGGGAAGAGTACTTTACTGAACATTATCGGACTGCTCGATGCGCCTTCGAAAGGACACATCGAGATCGACGGCTCGCCGGTGGAGCGTTATACCGACAAACACCTGGCCGAATTGCGCAACCGCAAACTGGGCTTCATTTTTCAGAGCTTTCACCTGATAAACGATCTATCGGTGATAGATAACGTCGAAATTCCGCTGCTTTATAGGAATACATCTGCCAGGCAGCGCCGTGAGCTCGCACAGGCGGCATTGGAAAAAGTGGGTCTGAGCAACCGCATGAAGCATTTTCCCAAGCAACTTTCGGGGGGACAGAAGCAGCGTGTCGCCATTGCGCGGGCCATCGTGGGAAACCCCGAAATCATCCTGGCCGATGAGCCCACTGGCAACCTCGACAGCGCCATGGGCAACGAAATCCTCGGCATCCTGCAAAAGCTGAACACCGACGGCGCCACCATCGTAATGGTCACCCACGACGAAGCAATGGCGAAAAAGACCGACAGGCTCATCAGGTTGTTTGACGGAACGCAGGTGAGTTAAGGGCCTGCGGCCCGACGGCCGACCACCGACCGCCGATTGGTTGTTTTTGATCGTGTTTTTTACAAAGCTAGTCCGGTCAGGTGGTTAACAAACAAGCGGTCCTTGATCGGCGGTCCATGGTCGGCCGTCGGCGGTCAAAAAACAAAAGTCCAACACACAAGTACGAACGCCATGCTCTCAAACTACATAAAAATCGCCTGGAAGGTACTGCTGCGGCATCCCTTCTATACTTTCATCACGCTGTTCGGCATCACACTTACTTTGACGGTGCTGATGGTCGTGACTTCTTTCGTTGACCATCTTTTCGGTGCACATTATCCGGAAAACAAAAGAAGCCGGTCGCTCTACATTGCCAACGTTGTCCAAACCGATTCTGCAAACACCACGATGGGGTCGGGACCTGCCTCTTTCGAGTTCCTGACCAAATATGCCAAGCCGATTAAATCGGCTGAGCGGGTGGCAATCATGAGCAATTTCAGCTTTTCGAATGCTTACACGAATGGAAAGCGGATCAAACTGAACACCAAATACACCGACGTCGATTTCTGGTCGGTGACCGACTTTGAGTTCCTCGAAGGCAAGCCTTACGACGAAACGAACATCCGCAATGCCGACCACGTAGCGGTGATTACGGACGCGTTGCGCGACCAGTATTTTGGAAACGATGCAAAAACGGTGGTGGGGAAAACGATCGATATCGAAAATATCAATTTCCGGGTGATAGGGGTCGTGAAAGGAAGCCCGCCAACGAGGGTTTATACCTATTCGGATGTTTATTTTCCCTATACCGCGCCCAAAAGTAACTATGAGAATAAGGGAATCCGGGGGCGGTTTGCAGCCATTGTACTGACCAAAAGCCCGGATGACCTTCCGGCCGTTCAGGCGGAGTTCGATAGTTACATCGCCCGTATCCCGCGCTCGGAATATTCGGATAACAATCGTTTTAATGTCCTGATCGTGAAGGCAGATACCTATTTCGACCATTTCCTCAATACTTTCGCAAGAAACGACAAGGACCGTATTACACTCTACGTGATCGTGGGGCTCGTTTTCCTGATGATCATGGGACTGCCGGCGGTGAATCTGGTGAATGTCAACGTCAGCCGCATTCTCGAACGTGCTTCTGAAATCGGCGTCAGGAAGGCGTTCGGAGCCCCTTCGAAAGCGCTTTTGTGGCAGTTTATCATCGAAAACGTATTCATTACCTTCATCGGCGGTGCATTTGCGCTGATCCTGACGCTTGTGGTCATTCATTTCATCAATTCCAGTGGCTGGATTGCCTACGCCGACCTGACGATCAACCTGCCCGTATTCCTGGTGAGTGTGTTGGTATGCCTTGTTTTCGGACTACTGTCGGGCGTTTTGCCGGCTTTCAGAATGTCGAAAATGAAAATAGCGGAAGCGCTGAAAGTCTGACGTCGATTCACTCATTATAATACTGCATAGCCATGCTACGACATCTTTTTAAATTAATATGGAATAAAAAAGGCACGCATTCCCTGCTGATTATCGAGGTATGGGCCGCTTTTATGGTGCTTTTCGGCGTACTCACGCTCATTGTTTTCAACCTGCGCAATTATCTGCAGCCCATCGGCTTCCAATACGAGCAGGTATGGAACCTGGAATTGTCTTCCAACCAGGATACCACCGATATCGCCGCGAAATTGCAGCGGACGATGCAACGGGTAAAGTCGTATTCAGAGGTTATCGCTGCCAGCCGCATGAGCAGCAACACGCCCTTTTCGGCCAATCAGATCGGTAATTCGGTTAATTATAATAAAGTTGATGTGGGGGCTGATTTTTACTATACCGACAGTGAGCTCAATCGTGTGCTCGACTTGCCGATTAAAAAGGGACGTTGGTATACCAACGCGGATCTGGTCGGTAAGTTCATTCCAATCGTGATCAACCAGGTAATGGAAGACAAGCTTTTCCAGAACGAGTCGGGCCTGAATAAGGTCATTAAGCGCGACGACAAGACCATGTATAAGGTGGTCGGTATTGTAGACAAGTTCAAGGCAAAAGGGCTATTTATGTCGGATAATCCTGCACTTTTTCAGATTTTGGAGAAAAACGACCGCTGGAATTCGAATATCCTCATTAAAACTAAACCGGGCACGGACGCGAACTTCGAGGCACGGCTGGTGAAGGATGTTGCGATGATGCTGCCCGGATGGGGCGTGGAGGTGGGGTATCTCAAAGATTCGCGCAAAAATCGTGAAAATCTGACCCTCGTGCCTGTGCTGATATTCCTGATTGTGAGTGGATTCTTGCTCACGAACGTCGCATTAGGCCTCTTTGGCGTTTTAAACCTGAATATCGCCAAACGCAAGGGGGAAATAGGCCTGCGCCGCGCCATGGGTGCAACGGAGTTCGGGGTAACAAGCCAGTTTCTCGGCGAGATATGGGTGCTGGCGACATTCAGCCTCATTATCGGCCTTATTTTTGCTGTCCAGTTCCCCTTGATGAATGTTTTTGACCTGGATAAGGAAATTTACATCATCGCGATGTTGGCCGCCGTCGCCGTAATTTATATCATTGTAACACTATGTGCCTGGTTCCCTAGCAAGCAAGCCGCCACGATACACCCGGCGGTGGCGTTGCATGAAGAATGAACGATCGAATGATCGAATGACTGAATGGTTAGTCATTAGGTCAAAAGTGGTCAAGTATTGTTTTTATCTTCACAATTTCATGACTAGGCCTGACCACACTTGACTTTTAATCACTCATTCAAAATTCCCAATGCTCCTTATCGTAGACGACGACCTGGCTATCCGTACCTCCCTCTTGCTTCTTTTGAAAAAGGAAGGCTTCGAAGTGCGTGGGGCAGGGTCGCCGGAGGAAACATTTGAAATACTGAAAGCAGTGACGCCGGAGCTAGTATTGCTCGATCTTAATTTCTCAATCGAAACATCGGGACGGGAAGGAATGCACTTGCTGCAACGAATCAAAAAGCACAATGCGGCTATTCCGGTGATCCTGATTACCGGCTGGGGGACGATCGATCTCGCGGTTCGGGGAATGAAGGAAGGTGCCGCCGATTTTGTGACCAAGCCCTGGCAAAACGATTACCTGATCCAGTCGATCCGAACGATCCTTAACCTGGCCAAACCGGCACAGCAGGCGGGAAGCCGGCGGAAATTGGATCAGCAGTATCATTTCGAAAACATCGTCGGCGAAGACCCGAAACTGCTCGATATCCTCGAAACCGTCGGGCGCGTTGCCCCTACGGACGCACCCGTGCTCATTACGGGCGAGAGCGGGACAGGTAAGGAACTTATCGCCGAGGCTATCCACCTCAATAGTCGGCGTAAAATGCGGCCGTTCGTGAAGGTGAATCTGGGCGGTATTTCTTCCACACTGTTCGAAAGCGAGCTGTTCGGGCATGTGCGGGGCGCATTTACCGATGCTAAAACCGACCGGATGGGCCGTTTCGAAATGGCACATCGCGGCACGATTTTCCTGGATGAGATCGGCGAACTGGATTTATCGAGCCAGGTAAAGCTGCTCCGGGTGTTGCAGGAGCGTACATTTGAGCCGCTGGGAAGCAGCAAGAGCCGAACGGTGGATGTGCGGGTCATATGCGCTACCAACCGTAATTTGGAGGAAATGGTGGCGCAGGGCACATTTCGCGAGGACCTCTATTACCGCATTAACCTGATCACCGTAAAATTGCCCGCATTGCGTGAGCGCCCCGACGATATTCCGCTGCTCTCCGCGTTTTTTGCGGATAACCTGAAGACCATTTACAACCGGCCGGAACTGAAAATCAGCAATGCGGCTTTGAAATGGTTGAGAACATTGCCGCTGCAGGGCAATATCCGCCAGCTTAAAAATCTGGTGGAGCGGACGGTACTCCTTGCCGGTAATAGTATGCTCGATATCGACGATTTCCAACGCAACCTGCATACCGGTAATGCGGCATCCGCGCAAAAGCATGTGCCGGAGGTAGGTAGCATTACCTTGGAGGAAATGGAATACCAGATGATCGTCCGGGCGATGCAGCACCATCAGAATAAGGTAAGCAAAGTGGCCCGTTCGTTGGGAATTACCCGCTTTGCATTGTACCGGCGGTTGGAAAAATTTGGCATTTCGTTTGATTCGGAGGAAGTATGAGGTTGTCCACGAAAACGAAATACATGGCCTATATCGCTGCACTGCATCTGGTGCTGGTTCTGCTGGTTTACAAACTGCTATTGGAGAATAAGGCCCTTTTTATTGCCTCGGAAGTGTTTTTGCTACTGTCGGCAGGCATGTCTATCGTTCTCTACAACAATTTTATGCAACCTATCCAATTTGTGAAGTCTGGAATCGAAGCCATTAAGGACAAGGACTTTTCGATCAAATTTGTCCCGACGGGTAAAGGGGAGGTCGATGTGCTGATTGAGGTTTATAATATGATGATCGACCAGCTGCGCGAGGAGCGGATCAAGCTGAACGAGCAGCATTTCTTTTTGGAAAAACTCATCGAAGCATCGCCGATCTCCATCATTATCCTCGATTTTGATGACCGCATCGAATCCCTCAATAGCAAAGCAAAAAGCCAGTTCGGACAAGATAACGGCAGATTAATTGGTAAAAAGCCGGAGGAAACCGACCTTCCATTGCTCGCCGAGCTCGCCGGCCTGCTGGACGGAGAAGCCAGGTTGATCAAAACGAATGGCATTGCCACGTTTAAGGCGCAGCGCTCGCATTTCATGGACCGCGGCTTCCGGCGGTCGTTTCTGATGATTGAGGAGCTGACTAACGAAATCCTGGAATCGGAGAAGAATGCTTACGGGAAAGTGATCAGGATGATGGCCCATGAAGTGAATAACACGCTGGGCGCCACTGACTCGATATTGCAGACGACGACGCATTTGCTGCCAGACTCTGATTATGGCGATATCAAGGACGCACTGCACGTGGCGTCGGAGCGCAATCAGCAGCTCACACGCTTTATGCGCAACTTCGCGGACGTTGTGCGCCTGCCCGCGCCTGTACACGAACGCACGGATATGGGCGCGCTGACGCGCGACGTGGCTGTGTTTATGCAGAATGCGGCTTCGATCCGGAATGTAAAAGTGGTTAGTGAATCGCAGGAAAACGTATTCTGGCAGGTCGATAAGGGGCAAATGGAGCAGGTACTGATCAATGTGATCAAGAATGCCGTAGAAGCCTGCGAGAGCGGGCAGGAAGTAAGGATCAGCGCGACGATCGACCGCCTGGCAGTCCGCAACAATGGAAAACCGATTAACCCGGATGTGGGTACCCAACTGTTCAACCCGTTTTTCAGTACCAAACGGGATGGGCAGGGCATCGGTCTCACATTAACCCGCGAGATACTCGGCAACCATGGCTTCGATTTCGCATTGGAAACCGGACCCGATGGCTGGACCGAGTTTCGCATTGAAAAATAGGGGAGCTAACCTTTGCGAATGGCTATTGCAAATGCCTTTGCAGGGTTGGTAACCATTAGTGTGCGGATGTCGGCATCGGTAAAGCTATTTGCTTTCAATGCAGGAGCCAGTTTGTCGGAAATCGTTGTAAAGCCGCGAAACTCGCCTCCGCCGGGTTCTCCGGGACGGTACCAGCCCGCGTCGTGGGAAATCAGCACCTGGCCAAGTTGGCTTTTGTTTTTCAAAAAAGTAAGCAGCTCCACATGTTTGCCGATATTGTCGGCATTCACGCCGTCCAGGCTGATCCAGCAGCCGCTTTGACCTACACTTTCCAGCTCTTCCGGGCTTCCGCTCGCATGTACCCATACGAATGCGGATGGGTGTACGCCCGATTGTTTCAATATTTCAATTTCCTCCCGCGCGGGCAATGCTGGCCCTGTATGGGAACATATGGTGAGCCCTGTTTTCAAATGCGTGAGTGCGGCGGCCCTGATCAACTTTTGATGAAGTTCTGACAATGCACCGCTATTGACACCGGTTTTGATGAATCCGGGCCGGATGCCGGAGCCTTCGATGCCCTGCTCGAACTCGGCGATCCAGCGGCTTGCCAGTTGCTCCGCGGTTTCGGTAAACGCCCATGTGGGTAAGTACTTATTATCCGAAGCACCATAGTACCCGGTATTGGTCAGGATATTCAGGCCCGATTGGTCAGAGAGTTTTTTCAACAAAACCACATCCCTGCCAATGAATGCAGGCGTGCATTCCACCAGCGTTTGAATGCCGCGCTGTTTGATTTCGAGTAAATAGGGCAGGACTTTGCGGATCACCTCACCATGCTTCCAGCGATCCGGCGAAATGTTCTCCGCGCCGATAAAATCGACCAGCACGTGCTCATGGATCAGCGATTTGCCGAGTGCTGAGGCGGCGATTTTCCCTTTAACAGCATAGGTGTAAGGCTGCTCCGCAACGTCGACGCTTGCAATGATGGGTGTCGCGGCGAGTGCGGCCAGGAATTGCCTGCGGGAAATGTGAATAGCCATGGTACCTTTTAAGAAAGGAAATAAAAGATAACCAACGCGTCGATCTCCTACTTACTCAATAATAATAAACGGCGTAGGACTGAAAGAAATCACGAAAATCACAAACGCGACGATGCCGAGAATGAACCGCGGGGTATCGAGTGGCGTGTTGTCCTCAGTGTCGGGATGGCGGATGCCGAGAAAGCGGCCCAGAATGAATACGAACGGGAGCAAATTGACGGAGCCTTCCCAATCCGGCCGGGCGTAGGTGAGGGCGAACTGGCCCACGACGATCAGTAAGCTGATCATCAACGCTGTCGACGGGTTATCGAATGCGCGTTTAAAACAGATATAAAGAAAATAAACGTAAATGGCGAGGTAGAAAAGCCGCTCGTAAAATACGGCATCGCTGCCGGTCGCGAAAGACTCGGCGCGGAACACGCCCAGGCCCGCATAAAACGCGAAAATGCCAAACAGAACCGGCGCTACAACATTGAAACGCTTCTTGCCGATCATACCATAGAGAATATGGCCGCCATCGAGCTGGCCGATGGGTATCAGGTTCAACGAAGTGAAAAACAGTGCCAGGTACCCCGCAAAAAGATAAGGGTAGTGGATGATCTCGTACGCGTGCGGCAGGCGTGCTGGGTCGGCCACGTAGTTTTTGAAAAACCAGAACAGGATATTGTCCCCGAGTATGAGGTTACCGGCCGGATTTTCGTAAGCAAATTGAGGGTAATTCAATCCGAAACGCTCGTATTCGGGGTGGATTTTGAAGATGTAGTCCGGCGGAGGCAAATGGGTGAAACCATACCAGAGCACTACCAATGCAGCCAGAAAGCCTGCCAGCGGTCCGGCGATACCGATGTCAAAGAACTTGACGCGGGATTTAACCACTTCCTTAATGCGGATGAAGGCCCCCAGCGTGCCGATACTTTGTGAGATACCAAACCACAATGGAATGTAATAGGGCAGCGTAACCTTCACTTTATGCGCTTTCGCGACGAAGTAATGCCCGAATTCATGGATCGTAAGGATCAGCAGGAACGGTATCGAGAAATGAAAGCCCTGGATGAATTCAGCCCAACCCATCGGTTTGGTGGGAATGGGCACTTCCTTCCCGTCCGGCTGGCCGATCAGGAAAAACAGCATATCGTAAACGAACCCGAATATATTCCCGAACATCCATTCGGCACCGGCCATCGTCGTGGTGATGATGGTAATGATAAAAAGAGCGGCCTGGATGACGTGGGTTCGTGTGTTAGACTGCATAGTCTTTGAGGTATTCCAGAATAGTAACGGGCTTTTGGACGTGGATGGTTTCGATACCTAGCTGCGATGCGCTGCGGATATTGTCCGCATTGTCGTCGAGGAAAAGCGTTTCTGCCGCTTTCAGACCGGCTTTGGCCAGCACTTCCTCGTAAATACGGGGATCGGGCTTCATCAGGCCCATTTCGTAGGAAAGAAAAACGATTTCGAACAAGTCTTCCAGCTTTTCAATGCCGGTCGATGCTTCCAGGATCTTGTTCACCTGGGTAATGTGGATCGAACTGGTGTTGCTGAGCAGGAACAGCCGGTACTTTGTCGCGAGCTTTTTGAGTAGCTCCACGCGCTCAGGCGGGAGGTCGAGCAGCAGGCTGTTCCAGGCGGTATCGATGGCTTCGTCCGACAAGTCAGGAAAATTCAGGATTTCGCGCACATAGTTCCGGAACGTGGGTTCGTCCATCAGGCCGGTTTCAAAATGGCGGAAAATTTCGCTCTCTTTGAAAATCGTGAGGATCTCGTGCTGTTCCCGCCCGCTCAGATCTGCAAATGACTTGGAAGCAATGGGGACGTCGATGTTGAGAATGACGTCACCGAGGTCGAAAATGATGTTCCTGATATGGTCGTTTTTCATGGATATGTTTACGCTTCTACTACCACGCCCATCGCACAGAATTTATCGATCCGCTGATCGATGCGGTCCTGCTCGCTGATGGCGCCCAGTTCGGCAATATTTTCGAGAATTGTTCTTTTCAGCTCTTCGGCCATCCATTTGTGGTCGAGGTGCGCACCACCCAGCGGCTCGGCGATTATGCCGTCTACCAGCTTGTAGTTGGTCATGTCCTTCGCCGTGATTTTCATCGCTTCGGCCGCCTGCTCCTTGAAATCCCAGCTTCTCCAAAGGATCGCCGAGCAGTTTTCAGGAGAAATCACCGAATACCAGGTGTTTTCGAGCATCAGCACGCGGTCGCCGATGGCAATACCCAATGCACCGCCGGAAGCGCCTTCGCCGATCACGATACAGATCACGGGTACTTTCAGCATAAACATTTCTTTCAGATTGCGGGCGATCGCCTCACCTTGTCCGCGCTCTTCGGCTTCCATACCAGGGAATGCACCCGGCGTGTCGATCAGCGTCACGATAGGCTTGTTGAATTTTTCGGCCAGTTTCATCAGGCGCAAAGCTTTGCGGTAGCCTTCCGGATTCGGCATACCGAAGTTCCGGTGCTGGCGCTGCTTGGTGTTGCGGCCTTTTTGCTGTCCGATGAGCATGAATGACTGCCCTCCGACATTCGCCAGACCACCGATAATAGCCGGATCGTCGCGCACCTGGCGGTCTCCGTGCAATTCGATGAACTCGTCGCAGATCAGTTCGATGTAGTCAAGCGTGTAGGGGCGATCGGGGTGGCGGGAGAGTTGGACACGCTGCCAGCGCGTGAGGTTTTCAAATATTTCTTTTCGAAGGTTGGTGATGTTGCCTTCCAGCAACGCAATGGCGTCGGAAAAATCCACATTGTTTTCATTCGCCAACGCTTTCATTTCTTCGAGCTTGCGTTCGAGCTCGGCCATAGGCTTTTCAAAATCGAGGTATGTTCTCATAATTCAGGTTCTGTGATTAGTGGGCGGGATCAGGTGCGGTCAGAGCTCGTAAGTAGTGCCCCTCAATGGCGTTTCCACCGAATGATAGCCGATTTCCTGGATCTTACTTTGGAACTCAGCCATGCTTTGCTGCTCTCCGTGGACGAGGAAAACACGTTTCAGTTTTTCCGGATCCTGCATTTTTACAAAATTAATTAAGTCGTTTTGGTCTCCGTGGCCGCTAAATACGTCAATTTTTTCAATATTAGCCAAGACCGGATACTGCTTTCCGCGAATAGAGATCGTGTCCTGCCCGTTCAAAAGCCGCCAGCCAAGGGTTCCTTCGGAAGCATAACCGATCATCAGGATCGTCGCATAAGGATTGCCGATATTGGCCTCCACGTGCGCTTCCACGCGCCCGCCCTGCACCATTCCCGACGACGAAATGATAATGCAAGGCTCGTTATAGTTTGAAACGGCACGGCTCGCATCGGCGCTTTCGAGGTAGATCAGGTTTTCGAAATCGAAGAGCATATCGTTTTCCTCCTTAAAGTCGCGCGCCTCCTTGTTCAGCATCCGGGAATGTTTCTGGTAAACCTTGGTGCTGCTATGGGCCAACGGACTGTCGGAGAATACTTTAATGTAGGGGAAGGAGCGGTCGAGATACAGCTTGTTGAGCGTATAAAGCAACGCTTGCGTCCTGCCGACACTGAATGACGGGATAATGAGCCTGCCCGGGATATCGATACAGGTGCGTTTGATCACGTCCGCCAGCGTTTCCACCGTTCCGCGCTTGTCTTCATGCAGCCGGTTGCCGTAAGTCGATTCGCAAATCAGGTAATCCACCTGCGGGATTTCCTGTGGATCGATCAGCAGCGGATAGTTTTTCCTGCCGATGTCGCCCGAAAAGCACAGCCGCTTTTTCTCACCATCTTCATAAACCTCCAAAACGATATGCGCTGCGCCCAGCAAATGGCCGGCCGCGTAATAGGTCACGGTCACATTGTCGGCAATGCGGTAACGCTGCCCGAATGCCACGGGTACGAAGTTGTCCATAGCCTCGATCACATGTTTTTCAACATAGTAATCCATAGGTACTTCCCGCTTTTTCTTCCCGCTTCGTTTTTTGGAGTTAACGCGTGAATTGAGGCGCTTTTGGTGCAGGTTGGCCGCGTCTTTCAGCAAAAGCGACGTCAGGGCCATGGTAGGCTCGGTACAAACCACCCGTCCTTCGAAACCCTCCTTGTACAGGTTTGGAATGTTCCCTGAGTGGTCAATGTGCGCGTGTGTGAGCAGTACGGTGTTGATCAGACTGGGTTCAAACGGGAAAACGCTCTTCTGCTGTTCGTATCTTGTTTTCTTGCCGATCTCATCCAGATCAAAATCGGAGCCGCAGTCGATCAGGATGCGGTAGTCGTCCGATTCCAAAAGGAACATACTACCTGTGACCTGCTGCGAAGCCCCCCAAAATGTCAATTTCATATAAATAGTATGGGGTGAAAGCTATATTGCATTTTTCATCTGGCGGAAAAATCAATATCACTATTGTATCTTTTCTTTGTAAACTACTAATCGTTTGTCTAATATCTTACAAAAGTACCAAAAAACAGCCTGAGATACGGACATTAGTTATTAGATTAGAAGAAGCGGCATAAATTTTGTGTCCGGCGAATATTTAATATGATGAGAACCACCCTTCTTTTGCTTTGCGCACTTTTGACAAGCCGCGCGGTGTCGGCACAGGCTATCGACAGTACTGGCCTGGTCCGTTTCAGCGATGCCGTGCTTGAACTTCAAAATTCCGAATTCATGCGGAGTGGCTCGCTCGCGGTGAGTGTAAAGGCCGTAAAAGAGGGGAATAGCGTATTTGCGTTGAATGCGGAGCGCTCATTACCTTCCGCTTCAACGCTGAAACTCGTTTCCACCGCAACGGTTCTGGCGCTCTTTGGCGGTGATTTCAAGTTCCAGACTTTCCTCGAACATGACGGTGTGCTACGAGGCGACACGCTCGCGGGCAACCTCTACATTCACGGAACGGGAGATCCGTCACTCGGAAGTGATCGGTTCAAAGGTTATCCTACGGCATCGGAAATGATCAGCCGGTGGGTAGCGGCGGTGAAAAAGACGGGCATTAAATACATCAAAGGCAAAGTCATTGCCGATGCTTCTTTTTTCGATAAGGAAGCTGTCGCGAGCACGTGGATATGGGGCGATATGGGGAATTACTATGGTGCAGGTGTCCAGGGACTTAACTTCAACGAAAACCTGTACCGGGTTAAGTTCAAACCCGGCGTAGAACCGGGCGACCCCACGACTGTCGTCGGTACGGAACCTGTGATTCCCTATCTGTCCTTCACCAATCAGGTTACGACCGGTGAGCGCGGTTCGGGCGACCAGACCATCATTTACAGCAGCCCGCTTGGAAACAATGTGCTGCTCACGGGTACAGTACCCGCCGGCAATGCGGTTTTTACGGTAAAAGGCTCCATCCCTGATCCGGCATGGTACACGGGCTACGCATTGAAGAATGCATTGTCGGGCAATGGGGTGGTGGTGGCAGAAGCGGAGCTGGTGCCTGGCAACGACGCATTGCTTACACCCAATCCGAAGAAGATTATAGACGAATACCAATCGCCACCCCTGCGTGAATTGTGCCAGCAGGCCAATTTTTGGAGTATTAACCTCTTCGCGGATGTGTTTTTCAAACAATCGGGCAAGCGGCTTTCCGGTAGTTCGGCGTTTGATGACGCGGCTACGGCCATTACCGGCTACTGGTCGGGCAGAGGTGCGGACCTGAGGGGTTTTTATATTAAAGACGGGAGTGGGTTATCGCCTTCCGGCTCCATCACCGCCGGTAGCTTGACTGACATTTTAAATCTGTCGAACAGGGATATCAGTTTCAAGGATTTTTACCAAAGTATCGCCATTCTAGGACAAAACGGAACGGTGCGTAATCTTGGAAAGGGCTCACGCGCTGCGGGTAATATGCATGCAAAGAGCGGGTCTATCGAAGGGACGCGGGCGTTCGCAGGTTATGTGAATGCGAAATCCGGGGCGTTGCTGAGTTTTACCATTATCGCGCACAAGTACGTGCCCGGGAGTAATCGCGTGATTTCCGATTCGTTGGTGAAGCTGATGACGCTGATGGCGGAGTTGTGAGGACGATATCGCGAAGCCCTTGCTTCGCGCACGCTATGATGCAGCCTCTGGCTGCCTTGCGGGATCGCAAATATCATCCGGGATGTTCCGACCGGCCGGAGGCCTGCGAATAGGCGGCACGAAGCCAGAGCTTCGCGCCATTCGTTACACTACTGTACCACTTTCTCGATCACCAGGTTATGATTGGTATAAATGCAAAGGTCGGCCGCGATGGTCAGCCCTTCCCGCACCATTTCTTCCGCACTCAAATGCGTAGCGTGTTTTTTCAATGCCTGCGCTGCCGATAACGCGAAGTTTCCGCCGGAACCGATCGAGGCAATGCCATTCTCGGGCTCCAAAACATCGCCGGTTCCCGAAATAACCAGGATTTCGTCCTTATTCGCGGTAATCATCATCGCTTCCAGCTTACGCAGGTAGCGGTCGGTGCGCCAGTCTTTGGCCAGTTCAATGGCAGCCCGCTTCATATTGCCGCCGTAGCCATTCAGTTTTTCTTCAAAACGATCGAGCAAGGTGAATGCATCAGCCGTAGAGCCAGCAAAGCCGACGAGTATCTTGCCCCCTTGCAGCGTGCGGATTTTTTTGACATTACTCTTGGCAACCGTGTTGCCCATTGTAGCCTGGCCGTCCGCGCCTAATGCGACAGTTCCGTTGTGCAACACTCCGAGGACGGTAGTAGCATGTATTTTCTCCATATTGATATTTGAATGCAAATGTTTGTCGCGTTTGAAACAAAAGGCCTCTGAAAACAAAAGTGCCAGACCTTGCGGGCCTGACACTTTTTCATGCATTTGTATTTGGGTTAAACCAGCATGCTCATCGGCTCTTCCAACAGTTTCTTCACTGTAAGCAGGAATTGAGCTGCGGTTGCGCCGTCTACCACGCGGTGGTCGGCCGAAAGCGTTACTTTCATGATATTGGTCGGATAAACCGTTCCATCCTCCTTGAAAGCAGCCACTTTCTTGATCGCACCGATCGCCAGGATACAAGAATCCGGCGGGTTGATAATCGCGGTAAACTCGTCTACACCGAACATACCGAGGTTCGACACCGAGAATGTATTGCCTTCCCAGTCTTTCGGTTGCAGTTTTTTATCTTTCGCTTTGCCGGCCAGGTCTTTTACTTCACCTGAAATGGCAGAAAGCGTTTTCTTGTCAGCCTCACGGATAACTGGTACCAGCAGACCTTCGTCCACCGCTACGGCTACACCGATGTTGACATAGTTGTATTTACGGATTTTGTCACCCAGCCATGCGGAGTTTACGGCAGGATGCTGCTTCAATGCCACGGCGCAAGCTTTGATCACCATGTCGTTGAAAGAGATCTTCGCGGTAGCCACTTCGTTCAGCTGCGGGCGCAATGCCATAGCCTTGTCCATGTTGATTTCCATGGTCACGTAGAAGTGAGGCGCAGTGAACAAGCTTTCGCTCAGGCGGCGCGCAATGGTTTTGCGCATTTGCGAGATTGGGGTGTCCACGAAATCGCCGCTGGCTGGTGCTGCTTGTGCCGGGGCCGCTTCCGCTTTGGCAGCTGGTGCAGCAGGGGCAGTCGCAGGAGCCGATGCCTGTGCGGCAGGTTTGAACTCGTCCACATCGCGTTTTACGATGCGTCCGTTGTCGCCGCTTCCTGAAACTTCGCTCAGGTTAATGCCTTTTTCGTCGGCCAGACGTTTTGCCAATGGAGATGCTTTTACGCGCTCATTGGAATCAGCCACTGAAACGGCTTTCTCAGAGCCATTTACGGCCGGTGCCGGAGCCGATGCAGCTTGCGCCGGCGCAGCAGCAGTTTCAGCAGGTGCTTCGCCGTTTTCGCGGGCCAACAATGCTTCCACATTTGAGCCTTCTTCACCAATTACGGCGATGATCGCGTCAACAGGTACTGCATCACCTTCTTTGATACCTACGTAAAGCAGCGTGCCGTCTTCGTATGCTTCCAGTTCCATCGTAGCCTTGTCGGTTTCAACTTCGGCCAGGATATCGCCTGATTTTACTTTATCGCCTACTTTTTTCTGCCACGAAACCAGCGTACCTTCTTCCATGGTATCGCTCATTTTAGGCATGCGAACTACCGCAGCGTTGATTTTCTCGGTAGAAACGGCAGGTTTCGCAGCAGCCGCTGCAGGGGCGGGTTGAGGTGTTGCTGTTTCAACAGCAGGAGCAGCTGGCGAGGCAGAAGCAGCCGCAGGAGCTGATCCGTTTCCGTTGCTGGCACCGTCGAGCAGCGATTGGTAATCTTCGCCCTCAGCGCCCACGATCGCCATAATACCGTCGATAGGTACTGCGTCGCCTTTTTTCACGCCGATATATAGAAGGGTACCGTCCCAGTAAGATTCGAGGTCCATGGTCGCCTTGTCGGTTTCCACCTCAGCAATCACTTCACCGGATTTAATTTTATCACCTACTTTTTTGTGCCATTCCGCGATAACACCTTCTTCCATGGTGTCGCTCATCTTGGGCATACGAATTACTTCTGCCATATCGCTTGTTAAGGTATTTTTGTTCTTGGTCGAAATTCAGACTTTGGTCAAAATTACAATAAAAGGTGAATAGGAGAGATGTTTGACATTATAAAATTGCCCCTCCTGGTCGTTGAAGTCCTCTCTCAGGAAATTCATCCTTCTTGTAGTGCTTGATAATCAGTGCGGTATGGTAGTTTTGGGCGGTTTTGTCAATTTACTACGCCCCAAACAGCATCCTCGCAACGTGCTTTCACTGCTTTCGGGCGATATATAAATGATCGGCCAAAAGATGTGAATTTAGCCATTCAGCGGCTTCCGGGCCCGGTTTTGAGGTTGGAAGCCGAAGGGTACGGAAAAAGCTGCGGGCAACCCGCATGCGTTTCCGGAAAGTATAGGAAGTTTCACCGAATGCATTTCCCGGGCGTTCCACGGTTACCGTGGTGCACTGCAAACCTGCTCTGGCGATCAGCCCGATGAGGTAGGGAGCATGGGGTAAATAGGACGTGAAATCACTTGTCGCATCCTTTCTCGCAACCATAAAAAGCCCTGCATTCATCGGTATTTTCCTACCCGAGAACCAATGCACCATTCCTTTGAAAAAATAGGAGGTAAGGAGCCGTCCGGGCGGCTCGTATTTCCCCTGGCGTTTTCCGAAAACCACATCTACGCCCGGTTCTAATGCGTTGATCAACGTTGGCAGGTTTTCAGGCTCGTCCTGCAAATCGGCGTCCATTGTCGCAACGAGTTCTCCTCGTGCAAATGCCATTCCGGCGATCAATGCGCTGCTCTGACCGGCATTCTTTTTCAGATTAACAATATGATAGGAGACCGAGGGTGGCAGTTGTTGGAGGATAGCCAGCGAATGGTCGGGAGAAGCGTCGTTGACATACACGATTTCGCATGAAACCGGAAGCAATGCGGCCACCTGACTGAGCCGCTCGTGCAGTGCCGCCAGTGTGGAAGCACTTTTATATACAGGAATAACAATGCTGATCATCAATAGCCCTTTTCGTAATTGACGGTATTCAGCAGCGTTTCCCCGCGCATGTAGCGTGCGAGGTTTTCTTCAAAAAGCGGCTGCCATTTAAACTCCGGTCCTTCCAGGCTGCGGCCTACATGCGGGGTGATCAGTATCCGTGGTTCCGCCCACATCGGATGCGAGGCCGCCAATGGCTCCTCTTCGAATACATCCAGCCCGGCGCCGGCGAGTTCGCCTGCCTGCACCCTTTCGAGTAATGCCTGGTCGTCGAGCGTTCCGCCCCTGCCGATGTTGATCACAAATGCCCGGCCGGGGAGTTGGTCCAGAATAGCCCCGTTTACAAAATGGTGTGTCCCCGGAGTTTTAGGAAGGCAAATGATCAGTGCATCGGTATCGGCCAGCTGAGCCTGCCAGTTTTGCTGGCCGAATATTGAAATGCCTTGTATTTCTGAATCTTCGGGTTGGTTTCTTACCGCAGCAACGTGCCCGCCCATTGATGTAATGAGTCGCGCGATCTCCTGCGCGAGGCTGCCCCATCCCAGGATCAGGCAGCGGCTGCCATGCAAGGTGCGTAGCCTGTGGCGCTGCCAGGAGTGTTCGCGTTGCTCATCGCGAAGCAAATGAATATTGCGGAAGAGCGCCAACAGCAGCGTGACGGTATGTTCGGCCAGTTCGGCATCGTATACACCGCGGGCGCAGGTAAGAGTGATGCCCTTATCGAGGAGCAGTTGTTTTTGGGTTAATATAATGTCAACCCCCACCGAATTGGACTGCATCCAGCGGAGCTTTTTGGCAAAGGGGAGACTTTGGATAAAGTAGCGGTTGCCCAGCACAATCTCGGCGTTTTCGATGCGCATCTGTGCCTCTTCCAGGGAGTGTGCAATGGCTATTTCCTGATCCGGCGCGGCTTGTTGCAGGCGCTGCAAGTGCGCCTGTACCGGGTCATACATCAGAAGGATCATACGTGATGCGGATTGGTGGTCCAGCTTTCGACCTGCTCGCGGAAAGCCTGGAAATCTGCGGACACTTGTTCTCCGGGCCGCCTGCGTGCTTCGTTGTACGCAGCTCGGATATGATGGATCATGTGTTCCATGCTGTGATGGGCGTAGTCTTTAATGAATGTGCGGCGCAGGAAGCTGAAATCGATGCCAAGGCGGGCATATTCATTAATCAGGTATTTGCTGGCGATCGGCTGGCCGTTAGGCGGGTAGGTAACACCTCCCGCACCGAGCGGTATCGCGAACTGCTCACGAATGTCGGTTACCGTCCCATTCATAAGCGGAACGAAAATGTTTCTGCTGTTTTGCTGGATATGCAGGTCGTTGAGCCCGATGTAGGCCCTGCGGAGCGGTAATTTGCTGAGTTCGGTGACGCAGTCGAGTGCCGAGGTCGTTTCAATGAGGATATTGAGCCCGGCCCGCCCGCTGATCATTTGCAGGGTGTCACGTGCTTCGGCAACCGTCCTGACCATCGGCAGAAAGATCTCATCGGCGCCCGCGCGCAACGCGAGCTCGACCTCCTCATAAGTATGCTCAGGTGAGAAGCCGTTGATCCTGCAAATCAGTTTGCCCGCAGGCGTCACTTCCCGCACACGGCACAGATCTTCATAAGTATCATAATTGATCTGTGTATCGAAATTTTCTTGCCTGAGCTTCTTTCCCTGGTTCTCCCAATCGACGATGATACCGTCCACGCCTGCTGAGATGGCCGTTCGGACGATCGTCGGGTCGGTCGAGAATAGAAAGAGCTGGAAATGGTCGTGTAAATTTTGCTTCACAAGCCTCTTGTTTTCTGTGCAACGATCAGGCAACTGGTACCAAATGGGATTCTTTTCCTGCTTCGGATGGCACTAACCTCCCAGCCCAGCAAACGCCTCAATAAACGGGCTGTGGCAGGTCGGCCGGCCATATGTTCGTTCCGTTTCTTTTCCGGAGTGTTATCTTTCTTAACCCCGAATTTTTCGGGCAATACCCGCGTAAACCACATTGGTACCCACACGAGCGAGAAGAAATAGGTAGCATAAGTCACCTTGAACCCAGCCTCTGCAAGTAATGCGGAGAGTTGTTCGAGGGTGTACCGCCTGAAATGCCCCAGCTGTACGTCGTTTTCGGACCAGAGGCTCTGAAATGCGGGTACTGTGAGCATGATCCGTCCATCGGGAGTAAGCAGCCGGTTGATATTTTCGAGGAAGGATTTATCATCACTGATATGCTCCATCACATCGAAGAATCCAGCCGCGGGGGCTGTTCCATTAACTTTGGCTACATATTCCTCCAAGGTATTCTGGATCGTAGACCGTATCCCTCTCTTCCGGGCATTTTCGATCCCGGTAGCGTAGGGTTCTACCAGTGTTACGTTGTAGCCTGCGTTCTGCATAGCCAATGCGGTAATGCCGTTGCCGCCTCCGATATCCAGGAAATCTTTGGGAAAACCATTCGCCTTCATAGCCTCCACAAGGCATCCGTTCCGGTGCTGATACCAGAACGACATGTCTTCCATTTCGAAACACACCGAATTCCCGTCGTCCGGATAGGAAACAAGCCACTTTTCTCTGTTTTCTTCAATCATCTTTTTTCTGCTGTGATGATCTGGAAAGGCAGAAAAGTGTTCAATCCCGGGATCTTTTCCAGGACAGGTTCGCTTTTCTGACCTATTGCTGTATTAGAGAGGAAGGGTGGGTAAAAGCCAAATCTTTTCATTTTCAAATTCTTCCAGCCTGCGTAATCCATCGCGCTGAACAGCTTCTTTTTTGTCATGTCCGCCACGCCTTTATCCCCTTCCCACGACATGTCCGGCGTCAATGCGATTTGCAGATAGTAGAGCGGGTTGTAGGCGTTCGGTTCAAGAAATACCAGCTTTCCGCCCGGTTTGCATATTCGGTACATGGCCTGGAAACAAGCGTGCAGGCTATGGAAATGGTGCAGGGCCATGAAACCCATCACCACATCGAACTGGTCGTTAAGCTCCTCGGGCGCATCCAGAATGTCTGCGGCGTGGAGTTTGACGGGAAACTTGTTGTCGTTGTAGACCAATAGCTGCTGCAAAAGGAATGGCGACAAATCGAGCCCTTCCACCCGGTAACCCTGAGCGAGGAAATTCAGCGTGTATTTCCCCATTCCACAGGCCACGTCGATAATCCGGTCGGATTTTTTGATCCCCGCAAAGTCGATTACCTCTTTCACATGCCTGCGCACGTAAGGCGAAGAAACCGGGATCATTGTTTTTTTGATCTTGTGCCCGAAATAATCGAGCTGCTGGTTGTTGTGAAATTTGATGTTGGAAACTACGATGCTCATAAAGAATGGGGATCTTTTGGTGTGGTGAATATACGCAAAAATGTCCCCAGAGAGCAACCCGTTAGCTATGACTTTTCAACCGGTAGTAAATAATTTTCGGTTACATATACGTCACTGAGTGTTAATGACTTCATATAGACTCAAATGCCAGATCGCGGAACGGAATATCGCCAGTTTGCGCAGGCCAGACTTTTCGGGGTTGGCGATGTTTTCCGCAGACAAAATATAATGGCAGCGCAGGTTCCGTAACGCCTCGTGCGAGAGCGTAATCGGGCGCTCGGAAGGGGCCATGCCGCGTGTCATATGGGTTTCAAAATAAGGTAGCCCCTGATCGTAGACGACAATACTCTGGCTCCCCCAGAAATCGAAGAAGCCCCGGTTGTTACCGTTCTTTTCGAGTTCGTCGGCGATGATGTTCCGGAATTGGTGTTTGTAAGGAAGCGGATAATTGCTCGAATACCCGTCGATCGTCCACATACCATTATATTGGGCCACTGCCGGCGGAATGCCGATACTGGCCACGCGGTAGGTCTCTACCGGCTTGCCGATCGCCGTTTTGATATTGTCAAACATCCGCTCTGCATAGTAGTCCTCGTAGGTGAAGATGTAGTGATAGGGGACGATGGAGACGAATTTTTTGATAAAACGTTCGTAATACGTAGGCTGATAAGCGAAGCAAACCGCAAGTTGCATGACTGCTACCCCGGCCAACACGCGACTTTGATAGCGGGGCACGGTCAATAGCAATGCCTGCGCGGCCGCAACATGCCAGAGCAACTGCAAAAAGATATGAAACCTTTCCAGGCTGAACATCCGCAGCAGATCGGAGTTGTTCCGAAGTTCCACCAGCGGCTCCCAATTGAGGATGGCAATGTAAAAGCAGATCAGCGTAATGATGCCAAGCGTGATAGTGAGCCCCAGTGGCAATTCCTTTTGGCGAACAATGTGTATAGCATAAGCCAGGCACACAAACGGCAGGAGTACGAACGTATGCAGCGACAACGCTACATCCACGTTGCCGAGCAGGAAGTACCGGGCAAATATTTTAAAGCAAACACCCAACGACACCGGAAACCGCCGCATTTCCATCCGATGAGAAACAAATCCCTCTCCTCCGAGTAAATTCTGGATCAGGTCGATCTTCGTGACGAGATACACACCCAGCAAGATCGCAAAAGCCAGCAGCAGCATTTTGACGGGGCGTTTCTGAACCAAATCCACGCCGATCAGCACGCCGAATGCGAACAGGATAAATACCCCGGCAGACTGGAAATTGGAAGTAAAGGGAAATGCCCCCAAAATCAGCCAGTTCCAGATGGTCGGGCTGCCTTTACGGATATTCAGGATGACAAACAGCAGGAGCGGCTGGCCTGCAATGCTCAGTCCCCAGGTTGGCAGGAAAGGGGTAAATGCAAATGATAAAGCGAGAAAGGCTGAAATAGGCTCGTTAGCTCCCAAATGCCGCCTGCAAAGCAGCCACATGCCGATCAGCGCGACGCCGCTGATAAAGACATTGTAGAACTGGAAAGCGGTAAAAGTCGGCAGCAGAAGATTCAGCCAGTAATACACATTATAGGTACTTACCAGTGTAAATTTCGGCACACCTCCCATAAAAGGCTCGATGATCGCGTACGGGGGCGCCCATGCGTAGGCGTGCTGCGTGGCAAGGCGGTACCATACCACAAACGAATCGAGGGAATCGAAAGCATTGAAGAAGGCACCCGGGCCGAGGAAAATGGTGGGCGCATGATAAAGCAAAAATACCAGCAATAACCCTCTGAGGTAGTACTGCTGGTATTTTGCTTTCATATTGTAGAATTACTAGTTGATCTTCAAAACGGCCATAAATGCTTCCTGCGGAATTTCTACACTACCCACCTGGCGCATCCGCTTCTTCCCTTTCTTCTGTTTTTCGAGGAGCTTGCGTTTACGGGAGATATCACCGCCGTAACATTTAGCCAAAACGTCCTTCCGCATGGCTTTCACGGTTTCGCGGGCGATGATTTTCTGTCCGATGGCCGCCTGGATAGCTATTTCGAACATTTGCCGTGGGATCAGCTCGCGCAGCTTTTCGCAAAGCTTTTTACCCCATTCGTAAGATTTCGAACGGTGCACGATCGCCGACAACGCGTCCACGGCCTCGCCGTTCAGCATGACGTCCAGTTTCACCATGTCCGACTCCTGGTAACCTGCCAGTTCGTAGTCAAGCGAGGCGTAGCCGCGGGATATGGTTTTGAGTTTATCGAAGAAATCAAAAACCACCTCGGCCAGCGGAATGAGGAATTGCAGCTCCACACGTTCGGCAGTGAGGTAAATTTGGTTTTTGAGGATACCCCGCTTGTCCATACACAGGTTCAGGATCGGGCCGATGTAGTCCGATTTGGTGATGATCTGTGCATTAATGTACGGTTCTTCGATGTATTTAATATGGTTAGGCTCGGGCATTTCCGACGGAGCACTGATGTTCAGGATCTTGTCTTTCGTAGTCAAAACCCGGAACTGCACCGAAGGTACCGTCGTGATCACGGTCATGTCGAACTCGCGTTCCAGGCGTTCCTGCACGATTTCCATGTGCAACATTCCCAGGAAGCCGCAACGGAAACCAAAGCCAAGCGCCGCAGAAGTTTCAGGTTCCCAAACCAATGCCGCATCGTTCAGTTGCAATTTTTCCATTGCCTCGCGGAGCTCTTCGAACTCGCTGGTATCAACGGGGTAAATACCAGCGAATACCATTGGTTTAACCTCCGAGAAACCTACGATTGCTTCGCTGGCAGG
>Ga0065165_1001256_pt1 | contig 28720 bp, 20 predicted proteins | sample AraplaMF_Cvi_mMF_FD_63813 | JGI IMG/M metagenome (GOLD analysis project Ga0065165, IMG submission 63813) | Arabidopsis root microbial communities from the University of North Carolina, USA - plate scrape MF_Cvi_mMF (version 2) (version 3) | ecosystem: Host-associated > Plants > Roots >... | reverse complement strand
TGCGCTCGATCTCGCCGAGCTGGGTCGCGACGCGCTCCTCCAGCGACTTGTTCCAGTCCTTGAGCTGCTCGGTCTGCTGCTTGAGCTTGTCGGCCTGGGCGCGCACGGTCTCGTGCGCCGCCTCCAGCGCGTGGCTCTTGTGGTCGACCTCGGTGAACAGCCGCGCATTGCGCATCGCCAGCACCGCCTGGTTGGCGAAGGTGCGCATCAGGCCGGTGATGCTGCCGGCGAACTCGCCGCTCAAGCGGCGCAGCACCACCAGCGAGCCCAGCGTGCCCTGCTGGTCCACCAGCGGTACCACCAGCACCGAATGGAAGCCGGCATCGATCGCGACGTCGCGCAGCGGCTGTTCGGCGGCATGGTCGAGATCGGCAATCGCGATCGGCTCGCCGCTGCTGGCGGCATCGCTCAGGATGTTCTCGCCTTCGCCGATCGTGACATGCGCACCCTCGGCCGATTTGTCGATGCCGTTGGCCTCGACCAGGTTGAAGCGGCGCGCCTCGGCGTCGTAGCCGTAGATCAGCACCGCATCGGCATGGGTGATCTCGATCGCGCGGGCGGCAATCGTCGGCAGCACGGCGTTGAGGTCGAGCGAGGAGGCGACCGCGCGGCCGACCTCTTCCAGCACCTTCAATTCGTTGATCGACTGCGCGAGATCGCGGGTGCGTTCGTCCACCTTGGTCTCGAGGTTGGAATAGGTCTCCTGGAGCTGGGCCGCCATGCGGTTGAACTGACTGGCGAGGTCTTCCAGTTCGTCGGAGGTGTGGACGTCGATGCGGTGGTCGAAATCGCCTTCGCCGAGCTTGTGCGCGCCGTCGCGCAGCGCCGTGATCGGAATGATCATGCGGCGGGCGAGAAGCGTGCCGGCGAGGATCGCGACCATCAGGCCCATGCCGATCAGCAGCGCGATCCGCACCAGCTGGTCGCGGATCGGCATCAGGGCCTGCGTGGCCGGCTGCTCGAACAGCACGCTCCAGCCGAGCTTCGGCACGGTGCTCGCGGCCGACAGCACCGCATGGCCGTTGAAGTCGGTGCCTGAGGTGTCGGGCGCGCCGCCGGGCGCGATCGCAGCCGCCACCTGCGGCAGCTTCGACAGGTCCTTGCCGACATCGGGGCCTTTCGACGAGGTCGCCAGCACGCGGCCACGCGGATCGACCACATAGGCGACCGCCGCCTTGCCGACCTGGGCGTCGGACAGGAAGTCGGAGAGGAAGCTGAGATCGAGCTCGGCGACCGTGACGCCGGCATTGAAGCCGGAATGGGCCACCGAGATCGACATCATCGGCGTCCCCTCGACGAACCAGGCCGGGGCATAGCTGACGCCGCGGGCGACGGTGTCGGTAAAGCGGATGTCGCGGGAGAGGTCGGCATTGCTGCCGGTCGTGGTCGACTGGCGCGAGACGCGCAGCACTTCGCGGCCGTCGCCGTTGAGCTGGAACAGCTGGGTGACGACCGAGACCTGGTGCAGCAGCTTGGCATAGTCGGCCCGACGGTTCTCGAGCGTGTCCCGGCTGGCCGTCGTCACCCAGCTGATCTGGCGCTCGACTTCGGAGACGGATTGCTCCATCCGCCGGGCCACGGCTTGCGCCCTGTCCTCGAGACCGTCGGTCAGCTGTGTCTTGGTGGCGCGATAGGAGATCCAGGTCTCCATCGCGCCGTTGACGGCCAGCACGAACACGACGAGGCCGACGAGGGAGACGACGTATTTGGCGAACAGGCCCTCGCGCAGAAACCGTGTCTTGTCGTTCGCTCCCGCCATCCCGATCCTCTCGCGCCGCCATCGACGCCAGCGCTACGGGCCGTACCGGCCCAGCCGCCCTTCTACCACAATTTGAGCCGGCTGATCGGTGGACCGGCCGGTGTGGTTACCCGTCGTCGGTGCCGGTCCGGCCGAAAGGGTGGTGAATTGTCGCAGTCTCATCCATTCGGAGGAAGCCGCCGATGGGGGCGCCGATGTAAGGGATTGGCGTGGAGTCCAGAGCGTTGGTCCGCCCATCATCGATTGAAGAGCTGCCGCAGCACGTCGTTCATCGGCTGGCTGTCCTGCTGCGCCACCGGTGCGTCCCCTTGGGCATCCCCTTGGGCCGGGGGCGCCGGCGAGGCCTGCGGCGCGGGCGTGGAAGGCACTGCCGGCAGGCCGCGGCTGCGGCCGGTCCCGGTGTTATTGCCCGTGCCGTTTGCTGCGCTGCTGGAAAGCCCCTGCTGGATCAGATTGCCGATCGCCTCGCCCAGGGGGCCGCCGAGCAGGTTGTTCTGTCCCGGCTGCTGGGTTTGCGGATTGGCATTGCTGGCGGCGTTGCCGCCCGGTGCCGTCGTGCCGCCGAGGCCGAGGTTGCCGAGACTGCCCAAAATATTGCCGAGGCCTGCGCCGTCAGGTCCGAACAGGCCCTTGCCCATCTCGCGGAGCTTGGCATAGGCGGCGTCGGGGTTGTCGAGCATGCCGGCCATGTCAGGGTAGATCCGCGGCTGCGACCAGTTGCCCGTGATCATCACGGGAATGCCGAAGCCGACCGGCTCGTTGGTGCGGCCCTGGCCTTCGGTCGTCATCACCAGCTTCGGCTCGACGCGGAAACCCATCATCTTGGTATCGAGTGCGATCGTGCCCGCGCCGGTCACGCGCACCAGCGGCCCGATCAGATTGAGATCGGTCGTCACCGCCTGGCCCTTGTCGATGCGGAAGGAGGCCGAGAGCTGCGACAGATCCGTGCTCTGCTCCTGGTTGCCATTCTGGCTGTCCTGCCAGCCGGACAGCGTGCCCGATGTCAGCGAGCGGATCATCTGCGCGACGTTGATGCCGCGGATGGCGCCGTCCTGGAAATTGACGAAAGCCGTCCCCTGCATGTTGGCCATCAGCGCGCGCTGGCTGGTGCCGGCGCTGCGCAATGCGAGCTTGGCTTGCAGCTTGCCGTCGATGCGGTCGAATTCGGCGAGGCCCTGGAGCAGCGGCAGCGCGCGCACGCCGACGAGGTCGGAATGCATGGCAAAGCTCGGTGCGCCCGTGGTCGCATCGAGGATCATCTCGCCCGAGATCTGGCCGCCATAGGCGCCGAGATTGGCGGTGCCGGCCTTCAGCACGCCGCCGGCGAGTTTTGCATCGAGCGCCAGCGGCGCGAGGCGCGCCTCGCCGATCACGGCTTCGTTCGCGGAGATCCGCACCTGCGCATCGACGTAATTGAGCCCGGACACGTCGATCGGTGCATCGCTCCAGGGCTGCCCTGGCGCGCCCGCCGGCGACTTCGCCAGCGGAATTGCGAGCCGCTGGAAGTCGAGATCGACCTTGACCAGGGGCTTGCTCGCGATGTCGACCGAAGCCCAGCCATTGAACGCGCCGTCGCCGAGCGTGCCGTTGACGCCGTTGATCATCACGAGATCGCCGTTGAGCCGCATGTCGGCGTGACCTGCGAGCCGGGACTTCAGCACATCGGGCATGTCGATTGCGAAATCCACCGGAATGGTCGGCCGGTCGGCCGGCGGTGCCGGCGTCGCCGCCTTGATGTCGAACTTGGTCGGGTGCTCGCCGACGCGCGCGGTGCCGGTGACGTTGACCTTGCGGTCGCGGCCGACGATGGCGTCGGCGTTGATGGCGCTGATGCGGCCCTCGACGCGATCGCGCAGGCGCGCGAAGGCGACCTCGCCGTCGGTGACCTTGACGCGGTCGATGGTCGCGCCGCCCGTGTCGAGCGTGAGCGGCTTCGACGAAGCGGCGGCGTTCGGCAGGCGCTCGCGCAGCAGCGGCTGGTAGAGCACGGGATGGTTGACGACGAGCTCGCTGATCCTCGGGCTGCCCGACCACACGCTCGAGAGCGACATGTCGGCCTGCACGCTGTCGATCGTGAGGCGCGTGATGCCGCTGCGGTCCTTGGGATCGGCAAGCGTGAGATCGTTCAGGGTGACGTTCAGCGTCGGCCACAGGCTGATTCTGGTGGTGCCGTCGATCGACAGGCGATAGCCGGTCGCGCTCTCGACGCGCGCGGCTATCGTCGAGGTCAGGAAGCCCGAGGGGATCCCGACCACGAGCAGAAGCGCGATCACGATGATGATTGCGGCGACCGCGGCGCCGGCGAATTTCACTGCTCTCATGTCGACTTTCCAACGACGGACGAACGGCGCCGGACCCGGCCGCTCACCCGCCCGCTGCGCGTGAGTTTACCCCGGGACGGCAAGCCGCTCCAGCCAGTCAAAAATAGTCGGGAGGTGCTGCAAAGTTATGTGACTTATGACACACTTCTCCGGCGCGGTTTTACGCGATTCTGACGTTGATGGTTCCAGGCGATTTGACGACGAAATTGACACGCAAGTTCACAAGGAAGTTGAAATGAGCAAGCAGGCCGAATTTGCGGTCATCCTGAAGATGAACCCGATGTTCGCCGATCTCGGCGCGGACGAGCTCCAGCGGCTGTCCAATCTCTGCCACACCCAGCATCTGGGCAATGGCGAGGTGCTGTTCCAGAAGGGCGACCCCGGCGACGCGCTGTTCGGCGTGCGCCGCGGCCAGGTCCGCATCGAGACCGGCGCCTCCGACGGCAGCCGCCTGACGCTGAACTTCATGGGGCCGGGCGATCTGTTCGGCGAGGTCGCAGTGCTCGACGGCCAGAGCCGCACGGCGGACGCGACCGCGGGCGAGGCCAGCGAATTGTTCGTGCTGCGGCGCGAGGACTTTCTCGCCTTTCTCGAGCGCGAGCCCAAGGTCGCGATCAAGATCATCGCGCTATTGTGCCAGCGCATCCGCTGGCAGAGCGAGCGCATGGAGGAATCCATGCTCCAGCCGCTGCCGGTCCGGCTGGCGCGCCGGCTCTGCGCGCTCGCCGCCGATTTCGGCTCCGAGGTCCACATCTCGCAGGAGCAGCTCGGCGTCTTCGTCGGCGCCGCCCGCGAAAGCGTCAACCGCCAGCTTCAGGCCTGGCGCAAGGAAGCGATTCTGGATCTCCAGCGCGGCCGCATCCTGCTGAGGAACATGACCAAGCTGACCGCGATCGCGCGGAACGAGTAAGTCGGGCGAATTTCACTTCGCCTGGACGGTGGGACTTGCGCGACCGTGTGCCCGAAAGCCGGCTCGTCCCGTGCCCTACTCCGCGGCGGGATGAACGATGTTCTTCGGCGCCGGTAGCGCCTCCGGGGCTTCGTGATGACCGGCGGTCTCCGCATCCTCGCTGTGCACGATCAGCCGCTTGCCAAAACGCCAGATCAGGGCGCCGAGATCGTCCATCACCATGAACATCGCCGGCACGAACACCAGCGACAGGATGGTCGAGAAGATCAGGCCGCCGATCACCGCGAGCGCCATCGGCGAGCGGAACTCGCCGCCGGCGCCGACCGCGAGCGCGCTCGGCATCATGCCGGCGGCCATCGCGATCGTGGTCATCACGATCGGGCGGGCGCGCTTCATGCCGGCGTCGATCATGGCCTCGTCGCGCGGCTTGCCGGCGTGGATGGCTTCGATGGCGAATTCCACCAGCATGATCGCGTTCTTGGTGACGATGCCCATCAGCATCAAAATGCCGATCCACACCGGCGTGGTGAGCTGCTTGCCGGTGATGAGCAGGGCCGCAATCGCGCCGCCGATCGAGAGTGGCAGCGAGAACAGGATGGTGATCGGCTGAAGGAAGGTGCCGAACAGCAGCACCAGCACGGCGTAGACCATCATCAGACCGGCGGTGATGGCGGTGGCGAAGCCACCTGACAGCTCGGCCAGGCTTTCAGCGTCACCCGAGGGGTTCACCTTCACGCCCGGTGGCAGGCTCTTCTTCACTGGCAGATCGTCGATCATCCTGGTCGCATCGCCAAGCGCGGCGGAACCGACGAGGTCGGCGGCGACGGTCGCTTGCCGTTCACGGTCGTAGCGGTTGATGCTGGTCGGACCCTGGTCGAGCTTGACGTCGGCGATGACCGAGAGCGGCACGCCGCCCTTCTCGCCGTGCTCGCCGAGCGGTACGCGCAACTGCTCGAGCGTCTTCAGATTGCCGCGTGCTGCATCCTCGAGCTGGACGCGGATCGGCACCAGGCGGTCGCCGACGTCGAACTTGGCGAGTGCAGGGCCGACGTCGCCGATGGTCGCGACGCGGATGGTCTGTGACAGACTTTCGGTCGAGACGCCGAGCCGTGCGGCGAGATCGGCGCGCGGCTCGACGCGAAGCTCGGGCCGTTCCAGCGTGGTCTCCGAGATCACGTTGGAGATGATTCGAATCCGCTTCATCTGCGTCGCGAGTTCGCTGGCGACATTGTTGACGATATTGGCGTCGGCGCCGGTGACGACGAGCGCGATCGCGCGCAGCCCGTTCTCGTCGAGGAACCAGAAACGGATGTCGGGAACGTTCTCCAGCTCCTGGCTGATCGAGAATTCGAGCTCGCGCTGGGTAATACTGCGGTCCGCCTTGGGCGTGTAGTTGATGATCAGGGAGGCGCGCCGGACTTCCTGGGTACCCGGTGGAACGCGTCCGCCATCGACGAAGATGCTCTTCACTTCGGAGCGCTTGCGCAGGCGCGCGACGATGTCCTCGGTGACCTTTTCGGTGTAGGCGAGCTGCGTGCCCGGCGGCAGCTCGAGGGCGAGCAGCGAGCGCGCGCTGTCCTGCGCCGGCAGGAAGCCCTGCGGCAGCAGCGTGATGCTCCAGATCGAGGCGGCGAAGATGCCGAAGCCGATCAGCACCGTGATGAAGTAGTGCTTCACCGACCATGCGACGATCCGGTGATAGGACCGCAGCACGCGGCCGGGCGGCGGCTCCTCATGGTTGCCGTGCTTGAGGAAGTAGGCGGCCAGCACCGGCGTGACGAAGCGCGCCGCAAGCAGCGAGAAGAACACCTGCACCGAGACGGTGATGCCGAACTGCTTGAAGAACTGTCCGGCGATGCCCGACATGAAGCTCGCGGGCGCGAAGATCGCGATGATGGTCAGCGAGATCGCGATCACCGCGAGGCCGATCTCGTCGGCGGCTTCGAGGGCGGCACGGTAGGGCGATTTACCCATGTTCATGTGCCGGACGATGTTCTCGATCTCGACGATGGCGTCGTCGACCAAGATACCTGTCGACAGCGTGATGGCGAGGAAGCTGACGAGGTTCAGCGAGAAGCCGAGCAGGTCCATCGCCCAGAACGCCGGGAAGATCGACAGCGGCAGCGAGATCGCGGCGATGATGGTGGCGCGCAAATCCCGCAGGAACAGCAGCACGATGACCACGGCAAGGATCGCGCCTTCGAACAGGGTCGAGATCGCCGCCTCGTAATTGCCCTTGGTGTATTCGACCGAAGTGTCGATCACCTTGAGGTCGACGTCGGGGTAGGCGGCCTTGAGCACGTCGATCCGCTTCTGAACGGCGGCCGCGACCACCACGTCGCTGGCGCCCTTGGATCGCTTGATGCCGAGCGCGACGATCGGCTCGCCGTTGAAGCGGGCGAAGGTGCGGCGGTCGGCGATGGTGTCTGTGACAGTGCCGAGGTCATCGAGCCGGACCTCACCGCCGCCGAACAGCGGGATCATGGTGCCGGCGAGATCGCCCAGCGTCTTGGCGCCGGCCAGGGTACGGATTGCCTGGTCGTTCTTGCCGATCTCGGCGCGGCCGCCGGCGACGTCGACATTGGTGCCGCGCAGGCTCTGGCTGACATTGACCGCGGTCAGGCCCATCGCCTGCAGGCGGTCGGGATCGAGCGAGACCAGGATCTCGCGTTCGACACCGCCGATGCGCTCGACCTGGGCGACGCCGCGCACGCCTTGCAGCGCACGCTTGACGACGTCGTCGACGAAGTAAGAGAGCTGCTCCGGCGTCTTGCCGGGCGAGATCGCGGCGTAGGTGACGATCGGCAGGCCGATCACGTCGACACGCTGGATCAGCGGCTCGGTGACGTTCTGCGGCAGATTGGAGCGCACCCGCGTCACTGCGTCCTTGACGTCGTTGAGCGCACGGTCGGTGTTGGTTTCCAGTGCGAACTGGATGGTGGTCACCGACAGGCCGTCGGTGATCTGCGAGGTGATGTGCCGGACGCCCTCGACGCCAGACACGGCATCTTCGATCGTCTTGGTGATCTGGGATTCAAGTTCGGCTGGCGCCGCGCCGAATTGCGACACCGCGACCGAGATGACGGGAATGTCGGCCGATGGCAGCCTCGTCACCGCGAGCTTGGTGAAGGAGGTCCAGCCGAGCACCAGCAGGATGATCGAAAAGACGACCGACGGCAGCGGATGACGAATTGACCATGCCGAAATATTGAGAGCCATCAGCGTACCCGCGTGCGATCGAGTTCATCGGCGAACATGGTCTTGATCTGGTCGCCGTCATGCAGCGAAGAGCCGGCGTCGGCCACGACGATTTCGCCGACGTCGAGGCCTTCCAGGATTTCCGTCGCGCTGTCGGACGACAGTCCGACCCGCACCTTGCGCGTTTCGACAATGTTGCCTTTGACGACCTGCACGGTGAGATGGTCGATCGCGGTCTTGGGAACCGCGACGCCGCAGCTTCGCTTGGCGTCGATCGAGGCGCGCGCGAACACGCCAACCTTCAGCGAGGGATTGTTGGTGACGGTGATGCGGACGCGGCCGAGTTGCGTGGCGCGGTCGATCTCGGGCGCGACCAGCCGGACCCGCCCGATCAGATCGGGCGCGTCGTCGCGGCTGATGCGCACGGTGGCACCGGCACTGAGCTTCGGCATGTGCACGGCCGGGACCTGGGCGTCGAGCTCGATCTCGTTGTTGACGGCGATGCGGAACATCGGGCCGGCTTGCGGCGAGGCGGGCGCGCCGACGATGGTGCGCACCTCGGTGACGAGGCCCGGCGCAGGCGCCTTCAGCGAGACCGGGCCTTGCGGTCCGGGCCGCTGCGGCTGGCCCGGAATCTGCGGCGGCGCCGTCAGGCGCGCCAGCTCCTGGTTGTCGGTGACGAGAGTGCCTTCGGTGACGAAGAGGTCAGTGACCCTGGACCCCTCCTGGTCGGCGACGACCACGGCTTCGCGGCGCGGCACGAAGAAGCCGGTGACCCGCACGAGATCGGAGAAGCAGGCATTGGTCGACTTCGTCACGATGACGAGCGCCTCGCTCGGCGTCTCCTTCACCTCGGGGCGGTGCCGATGTTCGAACAGATAATAGCCGACGCCGAGGGCCACGACGAACACTACGGTTCCGGCCGGCTTGAGATAGTCGGAGAGGTTCATCGCCGGATCATCCTGGCCTGGCTCACGGCCGTCCGTACGAGGCCCGTTGAGAGCATTTCCCTGAAACGAAGCAGCGTCCCGCAAGGCTGCGGGACGCGCTCTGGAAGCATGACTTTACACCACATCACGACGGGTCACTTCAAAGGATTGCGTCGCGCTACTTCGATGCGGTGGTCTTGTTTTCCATGTTGACGACCTGCACGCGGCGATTGATCTCCGCCATCGGCTGGCTCGGGTCCTTCAGCTTGCTCTTGCCGTAGCCGACGGTGACGAGGTCGGTCGCGGAGATGCTGTACTTCTCGACCAGATAGCGCTTGATCGAATCCGCGCGGCGCTCCGACAGGTCCTGGTTGTAGCCTTCGCCGCCGGCGGCGTCGGTGTGGCCGGCCACCACGAAGGTCGAGCCCTTCAGGTCCGGGCTGGTCAGCGCACGGCCGAGCGCCTGCACCGAGGCCAGCGACTTGGGACTGATGTTGGCCGAGTTGTAGTCGAAGGTGATCTCGAGGTCGATGTTCGGCTTATCCTTGGCGACTGATGCGATCTCCTCGCGCTCGGTCGAGGACAGCGAACGCGTCGAGCGTCCGCGCACCGACTGGATCAGCTTGGTCTCCGCCGCATTCGGCGCGGGATCGGCTTGGGGGGCGATCGAGAGGCCACGGGTCAGCGGCTTCTTCGGCGGCGGCGCCAGCGCGCGGACGATCTCGTCCTCGGTGACGTTCTTGCTGTTGCCGTCATCGCCGGCGAACGCGGCCGAGGTCGGCAGCGACAATGCAGCGCCGATGGTGATGATGGACAGGATTGCGGTAAGTCCTTTTGCAGCCAGTCTCATTGCCAGTCCCTCCTGCGCAGCCAACTCGCGCGGTTCCAAATTTCTGCTAGAGGCCCCCCCGGGAAAGGCCGCCTGCGGCATCCGTCCATTAGTCTGCCTTGGGCCGCCGGGGGTTCGAGGCGTCTCGTGCCTCAATTCAAAAAACTACTAGCGGACTCCGTAGCTTGCGAATTCCTGAACGATGTTCGGGTCCATCGCCTTGGCATTGGCGATGTCCAGCGCGCCTTCCTGGGCCGAGCCGTTGCGCTGCTTGGCAATCCCGCGGCCGAACAGCGAGGAAGTCAGGCGCGGATTGATCCTCAAGGCTGCGTCGAAATCGGCGATGGCGTTCTTGACCGCGCCCGATTTCAGATTGACGAGCCCCCGGCTGTCCAGCGCATCGACGAAATTCGGCCGCAGCCGCAGCGCCTCGTTGCAATCCTTCAGCGCGCCCTGGAGATCGCCGACCACCGCGCGGGTCCAGCAGCGGTTGTTCAGCGCCTCGACGTCCTTCGCGTTGATCCGCAGCGTGTCGTCGAAATCCTTGATGGCGAGATTGTAGGCGCCCTTGCTGGCATAGACCTGGCCGCGCCGGTACAACGCGTTCACGTCGTCAGGATTGGCCGCGATCTTGGCCGTCAGGCCCTTGATGGTGGGATCCTCCGCCAGCACGGCCGCGTTCGGGCCGCCGTCCGCGTTGGGCGGGGGAAGAACAGGAGGCGGAAGAACAGGAGCGGGATCGGCCGGTCTCACCGGCGGTGGCGCCGGGGGCAGGGCGGCCTCGACCTGCGGCTTCGGCGGCGGGGCCGGTGCGGGTGGAGGGGGAGGGGCGGGAGTGGCAACCGTATCGGCCGGCTTCGGCGCTGGCGGCGGTGACGGCGGCGGGTTGTTTGCGATCGCCGGCGGGGCGGGAGGCGGCGGTGTCGTCGCCGGGCGCGATCCCGCCGCACCCGGAATGAACGAGAAATCCTCGGCCAATGAAGAGGATATCCACGGCACCTGCTCGCCGCGCGAGGCGCGGGTGACGCCCATCTTGGTGCGGTTCAGCGTCTCCTCGGCCATCAGGTCGGGGACCCGGATCTCCTTCAGCAGTTCCTGGACGAACAGGCTGTGCTCGCCGCCGGCGTCCGAAACCACCGAGGCCAACGCCGCCGAATACATCACCAGCGTGCCGTTCGGTGCGATGACCGGGGTCAGGCCGGCCGAGAAGCTGCGGAACCGGCGCTCGAACGGATTCCGTCTTGAGGCATCGATCAGTGCGATCTTGACCCCGGCGCCGCGGGTGTTGAGCTCGCCGAGGACGGTCTCGAGGCTGATGCCGTCACGGCGCACGTCGGATTCGGTCCAGATCTGCGCGTCGATCGGCAGCATGTAGCTCTGGCGCGCCGACTGGATGCCGAAGCCGCTGAAGAACACCAGCGCCACCGAGCCGGGCTTGATCTTGCTGTAGAGCTTGTCGAAGGCGCGGCGCATGCCGTCACCGGTCAGGTTCTCGCCGGTTTCGACGGTAAAGCCGTCGCGCTTGAGCTCGTCGGCGATGTCGCGCGCGTCGTTGAGCGGTTCCTTCAGCGGGGCGTCCGCGTCCGGATATCTGGCGTTGCCGATGACCAGCGCAAAACGGTCGCCGGCCGCGAGCGACGGCGCGGTCGGGACAAGCGAAACGAGCAAAGAGAGAAGCAAAAGGAAGCGAATTTTCATAATCAGCGCGGTCCAGCCAAAAAGGCGCCGATCCCAGCTTGCGCCGCGGCGACCTTAACTTACGCTCCAGGCATTATCAAACCGGGGAGAGGGGGCGTCAACCGCTTGGAGATTCGGCGTTATCGTGACGATCGACCGCAACGCATGGGCGCATCGCGAGGGGAATAAACGGGGCTGTCATGGTTGTGCTCGATGCGATCGGGGTGGGGGTTCGAGCCGCCATGTTAGGGCCGTCATGGCGACCAAAATGTGATTGGTCTCACATTGAGCGCAGCCCCGCCCTCATCCGCGGCGTTTGACCTTTTCGGCGGACAATGGCTTGGTGCGCGCGATCGTCCCCGAAGATCCAATCAGAAAAGCAAAACCATGGGAAACGCCTACGAAATCTACGCCCTGCGCTATGCGACGATGTCGCCGCGTACCCCCAGCATGAACTTCCTGGCCCCCGATCCACATGACAGCGCGGCGCAGGACCTCGACTACTTCGTCTGGCTGATCCGAGGGCAGGGCCGCGAGATCCTGGTCGATACCGGCTTCAACGCCGAGGAGGCGAGCGCGCGGGCGCGCAAGCTGACGCTCAATCCGGTCGATGCGCTGGAGCGCTTTGGTGTCGCGGCCTCGAGCATTCGCGACATCATCGTGACGCATCTGCATTACGATCACGCCGGCAATCTCGACCGCTTCCCGAACGCGCGCTTCCATCTCCAGGAGCGCGAGATGGCGTATGCGACGGGACGCTGCATGTGCAACGGCCTGCTGCGACACCCGTTCTCGGTCGAGCACGTCACCCAGATGGTCCGCCATGTCTATGGCGAGCGGGTCAATTTCTATTCCGGCGACGGCGAGATCGCGCCTGGCGTCACGGTGCATCGCGTCGGCGGCCATTCGGACGGCTTGCAGGTGGTCAAGGTCGAGACCGCGCGCGGGCCGGTGGTGCTGGCGTCCGATGCCGCGCATTATTACGCTAATCTCCAGCGCAAGAGCCCGTTCCCGATCGTCTACAATGTCGGTGACATGGCGGTCGGCTGGGAGACGATCGAGCGCCTCGCCGGCCACCCTGATCGATTCATCCCCGGCCACGACCCGATCGTGACGGAGATCTATCCGCGCGCCAGCGACAAGGTCGATGCCTGGGCACTGCATCTGCCGCCGTCACGGTCGTTTGCCAAATAGAAGCTGTCATTCCGGGCTCGCCGCTTTGCGGCGCCCCGGAATAACGGAAGGAGCTAATACGCCTGCTTGGCGTCAGCTTCTTCGCTGGTCTGGATCAAGTCGAGGCTCTGCTCGATCTTGCCGAGCAGGGCCGACAGGTGCTTACGCTCTTGCGCGGAGAGGCACGTAAGGATCTCGTCTTCCCGCCGCAGCAATTGCGGGAACAGCTCCTCGTAGAGCGCGCGGCCCTTCTTGGTCAGTTGCAGGCGGAATTCGCGGCGGTCGGCTTCATTCTCGACCCGCTCGATCAGCTCTTCATGCAGCAGCGTCGTCACCGCGCGGCTGATGGTGGATTTGTGCGTGCGGGTGCATTGCGAGATGTACTGCGCGCTACAGGCATCGTTGCGGAAGCCGAGTGTCGCGATCACGCGCCAGGCCGGAATGTCGAGGCCGTGGCGTTCCTGATATTCGACCGAGAGCGCGGCGCTGACTTCCGCCGCGAGCCGGTTGAGGCGGAAGGGCACGAACTTGAACAGATCGAGCCGCGCCTTCGGCCGCGGCAACGCCTCGTCCATCTCCCGTCGCTTCAGCGCCGCATCGCTGGATGTTCTCGCCAAGATTTGCGCTCCGAATTCCAGTTGACGGCCGGCCGGCTCCGGTCCAAAATAGTTGCACGTGAGACTATCTAGCAGATCAGTCGTCTTCTGACCAGAGCCGAGGTTAGCGTATGGCGCCGGCCAATATGCATCAGGCCAAAACCCAGTTCGGCTATCGCCGCCACCCCGATCAGGACCGGCCCGCCCAAGAGGCGGCCGAGCATCCAGTCGTGATCGTCGGCGCGGGCCCGGTCGGGCTGTCGCTGGCCATTGATCTCGCCCAGCGCGGCCAGCGCGTCGTTCTTCTGGATGACGCCGACCGCATCGGCGAGGGCTCGCGCGCGATCTGCTTCTCCAAGCGATCGTTGGAATATTGGGACCGGCTCGGCGTCGCCGACCGCATGGTCGAGAAGGGCGTGGTGTGGAGCGTCGGCCGCATCTTTCACGGCGAGTCCCAGCTCTACCAGTTCAACCTGCTGCCGGAGGACGGCCATAAGCGGCCGGCCTTCATCAACCTCCAGCAATATTACGCGGAGGCGTATCTGGTCGATCGCATCAGCGATCTGCCTGCGATCGACCTGCGCTGGCGCAACAAGGTGACGGCGCTGGAGAGCCGCAACGACTCCGTTGCGCTGACGATCGAGACGCCGGAAGGTGCCTATCGCCTGCTCGCGCAATATGTCGTCGCCTGCGACGGCGCGCGCTCCTCGCTGCGGCAGATGGTCGGTGCCGAATTTGCGGGGCAGGTGTTCGAGGACCAGTTCCTGATCGCCGACGTCAAGATGACGGCGGAGTTTCCGACCGAGCGCTGGTTCTGGTTCGATCCGCCGTTTCACGCCGGGCGTTCGGCGCTGCTGCATCGGCAGCCCGACGACGTCTGGCGGATCGATCTCCAGCTCAACCGCTATGCCGATCCCACAGTCGAGAAGAAGCCGGAGAACGTTCGGCCGCGGATCGCGCGCATGCTCGGCCACGACAAGTTCGAGTTCGAGTGGATCTCGCTCTACAAATTCCAGTGCCGGCGGATGGACCGCTTCATCCATGGTCGCGTGATTTTTGCCGGCGACTCTGCCCATCAAGTCTCACCTTTCGGTGCGCGCGGCGCCAACTCGGGACTCGAGGACGCCGAAAACCTCTCCTGGAAGCTCGATCGCGTGCTGCGCGGAACCTCGCCCGCGAGCCTGCTCGAGAGCTACCACGTGGAGCGGAGCCTCGCGGCCGACGAGAACATCCGCGAATCCACCCGCTCGACCGATTTCATGGCGCCGAACTCGCATCAGGAGGCGCGGCTTCGCAAGGCGGTGCTGTCGCTGGCCAAGGAGACCGAGTTCGGCAAGCGCATGGTCAATGGCGGGCGGCTGTCGGTGCCGTGCAGCTACGACTCGCCGCTGTCGTCACCCGACGCGGATGCGTGGCGGGGCGGGCCGTCTCCCGGCTGCTCCATGCTCGACGCCCCCATTGCCGAGCAGGCCTATCTGACGGATGCCTTCCGCAAAGGTGGAACGGACTTCACCTTGCTGTCGTTCGGCAATGGCACGAAGATCGACGCGCCCGATGGCGTGAGGGATATTCGTGTCGGTGGCGAGGGAGGGCTGGCCGATCCTTCGGGCCTCGTTGCAAAGCGTTACGACGCCGAGCCTGATACAGCCTATCTGCTCAGGCCCGATGGTTACATTGCCGCGCGCTTCCGCCATCCGACGCCTGCGTCGATCGCGGCGGCGTTGTCGCGGGCAACAGGCTTGAATTGAGGTTTATATGCCGCTGTCCACGAGCTCCAACTTCGCGCGGCCAGACGACGCCTTTCGCGCTATCGTCGAGGCGCATCGCGGCTTCACCGAGGAGCAGAGCGCGGATTTCGATGCGGCGCTGGTGCTGATCCTGGCCAACCATATCGGCGACATCGACGTGTTGCGGGACGCGCTTGTGCTGGCGAAACGGCGCATGATCGACGGCCAACAGCAACAGCAACAGCAACAGCAACAGCAACAGCAACAACAACAATAACCTCGTAAGGATGAATTGATGGCGAAGAACTTCGCATCCACCGGCGATCTCTCCGAGAAGACGATCACCTTCTCCGAGATCGGCACCGATCTCTATGCCTTCACCGCCGAGGGCGACCCGAATACCGCCATTATCGTCGGCGACGACGGCTGCCTCGTGTTCGACGCGCAATCGACGCCGGCAATGGCCAACAAGGTGATCGAGCGCGTCAAGACCGTCACCGACAAGCCGATCAAATATGTCGTGCTGTCGCATTATCACGCCGTCCGCGTGCTCGGTGCCTCCGCCTACAAGGCTCAGGGTATCGTCGCCTCGCAGGAGACCTATCGGCTGATCGAAGAGCGCGGCCAGCAGGATTGGGATTCCGAATACGGCCGGTTTCCGCGCCTGTTCCAGGATGCCGCCAGCATTCCCGGCCTGACCTGGCCGACGCTGACCTTCGAAGGCGAGATGTCGATCTATCTCGGCAAGCGCGAGGTGCGGCTGATGCAGCTCGGCGCCGGCCACACCTCGGGCGACATCGTCGCCTGGGTGCCGGACGCCGAGGTGATGTTCTCCGGCGATCTCGTCGAATATCACTCGGCCTGCTATTGCGGCGACGCGCATTTGCGCGAATGGCCGCTGACGCTGAACGAGATCCGCAACTTCAATCCCAAGGCGATCGCACCGGGTCGTGGTGATGCGCTGAAGGGCACGGCCACGGTGCGTGAAGCGATCGCGATGACGCGCGACTTCGTCACTTCGCTCTATGGCGCTGCCGAGATCTCGGTCGCCAAGGGGCGTACGCTGAAGGAATCGATGGCGGCGACGCGCGAGGTGATGGATCCGAAATTTTCCAGCTTCGCCATCTACGAGCACTGCCTGCCGTTCAACGTCTCGCGCGCCTATGACGAGGCGTCGGGCATCGATGACCCCGTGATCTGGACCGACAAGCGCGACCAGGAAATGTGGGCCGCTTTGCAAGGAGGAGGAGTGTCATGAACATCAATACCTCGCCCGATCAGATCATCCGCAGTTCGGCGCAGGTGACGCCGGGCTACATGTCCGGCTTCGGCAACAGCTTCGAGACCGAGGCGCTGCCCGGCGCGCTGCCGATCGGGCGCAACTCGCCGCAGCGCTGCGCCTACGGCCTTTATGCCGAGCAGCTTTCCGGCTCGCCCTTCACCGCGCCGCGCGGCACCAATGAGCGCTCCTGGCTCTATCGCATCCGCCCGTCGGTGAAGCATTCCGGCCGCTTCGAGAAGGCCGATGGCGGCCTGTGGCGCTCGGCGCCTTGCCATGAATACGATCTTCCGATCGCGCAGCTGCGCTGGGACCCGGCTCCGATCCCGAAGGAGGACACGACCTTCCTTCAGGGCGTGCAGACCATGACGACGGCTGGCGACGTCAACACGCAGGCCGGCATGGCCGCGCATGTCTATCTCATCACCAAGTCGATGGTGGACCAGCATTTCTACAATGCCGACGGCGAGCTGATGTTCGTGCTCCAGCAGGGAAACTTGCGTCTCGTCACCGAGTTCGGCCGCATCGACGCCGAGCCCGGCGAGATCGTGGTGATCCCGCGCGGCGTCAAATTCCGCGTCGAGATTCCGAATGGCCCGGCGCGCGGCTATCTCTGCGAGAACTACGGTGGCGCGTTCACGCTGCCGGAGCGCGGGCCGATCGGCGCCAACTGCCTCGCCAATGCGCGCGACTTCCTCACGCCGGTTGCGCATTACGAGGACAAGGACACGCCGACCGAACTGTTCGTGAAATGGGGCGGGGCGCTGTTCAAGACGACGCTGCCGCACTCGCCGATCGACGTCGTCGCCTGGCACGGCAATTACGCGCCCTACAAATACGATTTGCGCACCTTCTCTCCGGTCGGCGCGATCGGTTTCGACCATCCCGATCCCTCGATCTTCACGGTGCTGACCTCGCCGTCGGAGACGGCGGGGACGGCGAATATCGACTTCGTGATCTTCCCCGAGCGCTGGATGGTCGCCGACAACACCTTCCGTCCGCCCTGGTATCACATGAACATCATGAGCGAGTTCATGGGCCTGATCTACGGCGTCTACGATGCCAAGCCGCAAGGCTTCGTTCCTGGCGGCATGAGCCTGCACAATTGCATGCTGCCGCACGGGCCCGATCGCGACGCCTTCGAGCACGCCAGCAACGGCGAATTGAAGCCCGTGAAGCTGACCGGCACCATGGCCTTCATGTTCGAGACCCGCTATCCGCAGCGCGTCACCGCGCACGCCGCGAATGCCGCGACGTTGCAGGACGATTATGCGGATTGCTGGAAGGGCCTGGAGAAGCGGTTCGATCCGAACAGGCCGTAGCTTTCTTCCCCTCTCCCCTTGTGGGAGAGGGTGGCTCGTCGCGTAGCGACGAGCCGGGTGAGGGGTCTCTCTCCGCGACCTCTCTTACAATTGAGTTCGCCGATAGATACCCCTCATCCGGCGCTTCGCGCCACCTTCTCCCACAAGGGGAGAAGGGAAGGAATCGAGCCTGAAGTGACAACCCACCCCAACGACCCCAGCCTCCGCTCCTTCATCGAGGTCGATCCCGCCTCCGACTTCCCGATCCAGAACCTGCCCTATGGCGTGTTCTCGACCGCGGCCAATCCGACGCCAAGGGTTGGCGTTGCCATTGGCAACTATGTGCTGGACCTCTGGGAGCTGGAGCAGGACTCGCGGCTCGATGTCGGTCCGCTCGGCGTGTTCTCGTCGCCGTCGCTCAATCCGTTCATGGCGCTGGGACCAAAGATCTGGGCGAAGACGCGGGCGCGGATCAGCGAGTTGTTGCGGCACGATCATCCGGAGTTGCGCGACAACGAGGAGCTGCGCAGGCAGGCGCTGGTGCCGATGGCGGACGTTCAACTGCATCTGCCCTTCGCGGTGTCCGGCTATACCGACTTCTATTCCTCCAAAGAGCACGCCACCAATGTCGGCGTGATGTTTCGCGGCAAGGACAATGCGCTGCAACCGAACTGGCTGCATATGCCGATCGCCTATAACGGCCGGGCCTCGACCGTCGTCGTCTCCGGCACCAAGGTGAACCGGCCGCGCGGGCAGCTGAAACCGCCGAATGTCGAGATGCCGAGTTTCGGGCCGTGCAAGCGGCTCGATTTCGAGCTGGAGATGGGCGTCGTGGTCGGCCAGCCTTCGCCGATGGGGGGCATGCTCACGGAGCAGCAGGCCGAGGAGATGATCTTCGGCTTCGTGCTGCTCAACGACTGGAGCGCGCGCGATATCCAGCAATGGGAGTATGTGCCGCTCGGTCCGTTCCTGGCCAAAGCGTTCGCGACCTCGATCAGCCCGTGGGTGGTGACGCGCGAGGCGCTGGAGCCGTTCTGTCTGAAGGGGCCGGAGCAGGCGCCGGTGCCGCTCGATTATCTCAAGCAGGGCAAGCCGCAGAACTACGATGTCGAGCTCGACGTTTCCCTGTGCACCGCCGGCGCGAATGCACCCGTGAGCATCAGCCGCACCAATTTCAAATACATGTATTGGTCCTCGGTGCAGCAGCTGATGCACCACGCTTCCTCCGGCTGCGCGATGAATGTTGGTGATCTTCTGGGTAGCGGCACCATTTCCGGCCCTGAAAAGAACCAGCGCGGCAGTCTTTTGGAGATCAGCTGGAACGGCACCGAGCCGGTCGAATTGCTTGGCGGCGTCAAGCGGTCGTTCCTCGAAGACGGCGACAGCCTCGTGATGCGCGGCTGGTGTCAGGGCAACGGCTATCGCGTCGGCTTTGGCGAGGTCGAGGGGACGATACTGGCGGCGGAGTAGCCTCCGTTGTGACCACAAACTCCGTCATTGCGCGGAGCGGAGCGACGAAGCCATCCAGAGTCCTTCAGCGGAAGGAGTCCGGATTGCTTCGCTGCGCTCGCAATGACGAGGAGGGAGTTTACCGCCTCTCTGGCGGCACGTCTTTCACCCGCGCGCAATGCGCCGCGACATCCTCGACGCTGTACTTCAAATGCACGCGCTTGTCCGACGGCGCCTGCCTGGTCGTGCACACGCCCGGCCGCCATTCCTGCGTCGGCCTGATCGGGCGTGGGGCAAAACCGCCGCCGCAGTTCGGGCAGACGTTGAAGAGCTTTGTCTCCACGCAATCCGCACAGAACGTGCATTCATAGGAGCAGATCCGCGCATCCGTCGCGTCAGGCGGCAGGTCGCGGTCGCAATATTCGCAGTTCGGTCGGAGCTGGAGGGCCATGGCTCGATCTCCCGGATTGGCTCGGATCATCGCAGACGGCGCGCGAAGCGCGAATGGCGTAGTTCCCTCGATTTCAGCCAGCCTTCAAATCCTTCAGCGGGAGCTTGGAGCTTTCCTTGAGGCGGTCGAGCACGATCGAGGAGCGCACATGCGCCACGCTCTGGTGCGGCATCAGCACGTCGTTGACGAGGTTGGAGAGGCCCTTGAGGTCGCGCAGCACGGCCTTCAGGACGTAGTCGGCATCGCCCGTCAGCGAATAAGCCTCCTGGATCTCGTCGATGCGGTTGACCAGCGTGCGGAAGCGTTTTGAATTATCCGGCGAATGGGTCGCGAGCCCGACCTGGATGAAGGCGATCACACCGAAGCCGAGTGCTTCGCTGGAGAGGTCGGCGTGATAGCCCGAGATCACCTCCTCCTCCTCGAGCCGCATCCGCCGGCGCGAGCATTGCGAGGCCGAGAGCCCGGCGATGTCGGCAAGCTCCTGGTTGGTGAGGCGGCCGTCGTCCTGGAGCGCGGTCAGGATCTTGAGGTCGAACGTGTCTACCGGGATCATGCGTCATTTGTCCATCTCATGCACGGATCGTGCATACGTTAGCCAAAAGGCGTCTCGTTTGCACGCTCCTTGCGCGCCCCATGAAGGATAGTTCCCTCCAACAGCCATTCAGGAGAGCAGCATGGGTCCGTTTCCACACGATGCACCGCCGGCCACCATCACGGCCGACAATCCGATGGGCACCGACGGGTTCGAGTTCGTCGAATATGCGCATCCCAATCCGGAAGAGCTGCACGCGCTGTTCAAGTTGATGGGCTACGCGCCTGTCGCGCGCCACAGAACGAAGAAAATCACGGTCTATCGACAGGGCGATATCAACTACCTCGTCAACGAGGAGCCCGGCACCCACGGCACCGACTTCGTCGCCGCGCACGGTCCCTGCGCGCCATCGATGGCGTTCCGCGTCGTCGATGCGAAGGCGGCCTATGACCGCGCGATTTCGCTCGGCGCCGAGCCTGCCGACGTGTCGTCGGCGCAGAAGACGCTCGACGTGCCCGCGATCAAGGGCATCGGCGGCAGCCTGCTCTATTTCGTCGATCGCTATGGCACCAAGGGCTCGGCCTATGATGCCGAGTTCGAGTGGCTGGGTGCGCGCGATCCGCGCCCCGTCGGCGCCGGCCTGTTCTATCTCGACCACCTCACCCACAACGTCCATCGCGGCCGCATGGATGTGTGGACGGGTTTCTACGAAAGACTGTTCAACTTCCGCCAGATCCGGTTCTTCGACATCGAAGGCCGCGCCTCCGGCCTGTTCTCGCGCGCGCTGACGAGCCCCGACGGCAAGATCCGGATTCCGATCAACGAGGACGCCGGCGATTCCGGCCAGATCGAGGAATATCTGAACATTTATCGCGGCGAAGGCATCCAGCACATCGCCTGCGGCTGCCGCGATATCCACGGCACCATCGAGGGCCTGCGCGCGGCCGGCCTGCCCTTCATGCCGTCGCCGCCCGACACTTATTTCGAGAAGATCGACGCGCGGCTGCCCAAGCACGGCGAGGACGTCGCGCGTCTCCAGAAGAACGGCATCCTGATCGACGGCGAAGGCGTGGTCGACGGCGGCCAGACCAAGGTGCTGCTCCAGATCTTTTCCGCCAATGCGATCGGCCCGATCTTCTTCGAGTTCATTCAGCGCAAGGGCGATGACGGCTTTGGCGAGGGCAATTTCAAGGCTCTGTTCGAATCGATCGAGGAGGACCAGATCCGGCGCGGGGTGCTGAAGGTGGGGACGGCGGCATAAGGGCGCTGCGTTAGATGTGGACCGCATCCACATGATCGGTGTCGTCCCCGCGAAGGCGGGGACCCATAACCCCAGGGATTAGTTGCGGCGCGAGAAGATAACTCCGAGTCTCCGTCAAACCACTCCCTGTGGGTATGGGTCCCGGGCTCGCGCTCCGCGCGCCCCGGGACGACAGCGGGGACTACTTCCCCGCCTTCCACGCAGCAGTCACCGCGCCGATCTCCGCGCCCTCCGGCTCCCGAACCGCCGACGGCGTCCGCGAGAAGCGCGGCGCGGGCGCAGGTTGCTTCACGCCGTGGCGTTCGATGAAGACGTTGCGGGCGACCATGTGCGGATGCTCGGTCGCTTCCGACATCGTCAGCACCGGCGCGAAGCAGATGTCGGTGCCTTCCATGATCCTGCACCAGTCCTCGCGCGTCTTGCTCTTGAACACCGCCTGCAACTTCTCCTTCAGCGCGGGCCAGGCCTTGGGGTTCATCTGCGCGTCGAAATCGGCGTCGGTGAGACCGGCGTGTTCGCGCAATAGCGCGTAGAACTGCGGTTCGATCGAGCCAATCGAAACGAAATGGCCGCAGGCGCATTCATAGACCCCGTAGAAGTGCGCGCCGCCGTCGAGGAAGTTCTGATTGCGGCCTTCGGTCCAGCGGCCGAGCGTCGTCATATCGAAGAAGAACGACATCAGCGAGGCCGCACCGTCGCACATCGCGGCGTCGACCACCTGGCCCTTGCCGGACCTCGAGGCTTCCAGGAGTGCTGCGAGCACGCCGACGACGAGATAAAGCGCGCCGCCGCCGAAATCGCCGACCAGGTTGAGCGGCGGCACCGGCGCTTCCTTCGTGCCGATCGCCGCGAGCGCGCCGGTGATCGAGATGTAATTGATGTCATGGCCTGCGGCGTTCGCAAGCGGGCCTTCCTGGCCCCAGCCGGTCATGCGGCCATAGACGAGTTTTGGATTGCGCGCGAGCACGACGTCAGGGCCGAGCCCGAGCCGCTCCATCACGCCGGGCCGAAAGCCTTCGACCAGCGCGTCGGCATTCGCGAGCAGGTCGAGCACCTCGGCGATCGCCGCCTTGTCCTTGAGGTCGAGCTCGATCACCTTGCGGCCGCGGCCCGCCACCGACTTCATGCTCTTCTTCGCGCCGACGCGATCGAGCGTGACGACGTCGGCGCCCATATCGGCCAGCATCATGCAGGCGAATGGGCCCGGTCCGATGCCGGCGAATTCGACGATGCGGAAGCCCGAGAGCGGGCCGGAGGTGCGGACGGAAGCGGAGGGGGCTGATTTGTCGAGCACGTTGTTGTTTCCTCGGGTCGCGGGTGGATTGCCGCTGGTGCGGCAATCGTTCCAGGACATTCCTCTCTGGGAAGAGTTAATTGGCTGATTAACTTTTCCTGCCTTCACGTCAGCGAGGCAAGCGCTTTTCATGCATGGCCGCATAATAAAAGCGGCGCGCATTGCTGCGCGCCGCGGAAGATTTGCGTTGAGTCGCTAAGGTGCGATGTGTCAGCCCGCAGCAGCCACCGCGCGCTGCGCCATCACCTTGATCAGATTCGCGCGGTACTCCGCCGTGCCGTGGATGTCAGCCAGCAGATTGCTGGCCGAAATCGTCACGCTATCGATCGCTGCCGGCGACCAGTTCGCCTTCAGCGCGGCTTCGATCGCGGGCACCCGCATCACGCCGCTCTGCGAGGCGCCGGTCGCGGCCACCCGGACTTCGCCGGACTTCGTCTTTGCGACGAACACGCCGGTGAGAGCGAAGCGCGAGGCCGGATGCCGCATCTTCTCGTATCCGGCCTTTTCCGGAACCGGGAACGACACCGCCGTGATGATCTCGCCGTCTTCAAGCGCCGTCGTGAACAGGCCCTGGAAGAAATCCTCCGCCGTGATCGCCCGCTTGTTGGTCTTCACGGTGGCGCCGAGCGCAAGCAGCGCGGCGGGATAATCCGCGGCAGGATCGTTGTTGGCGATCGAGCCGCCGATCGTGCCGCGATAGCGCACGGCGGGATCGCCGAGCACCGAGGTGAGATGGGCAATCGCGGGGATCGCCCTCTTTACGTCGGCATTCTGCATGATGTCGTAATAGGTCGTGGCGGCCTTGATGGTCAGCACGTCGCCGGAGAGCTCGACGCCGATCAGATCCTTGATCTTGGCGAGATCGATGACGTCGGACGGGCTGGCGAGGCGCTGCTTCATGACCGGCAGCAGCGTCTGGCCGCCGGCAAGGAATTTCGCCTCGCTGCTCTTGCCGAACAGAGCGACGGCCTCGTCGACCGAGGAGGCGCGATGATAAGTGGTCTGGTACATCTTGCTCGCTCCCTTTAAGCCGCGTGGATCGTGCGCCACACCCGATCAGGGGTTGCGGGCATTTCCAGATTGTTCGTGCCGATCGCATCCGTGATCGCGTTGATCACCGCCGCCGACGCCCCGATCGCGCCGGCCTCACCGCAACCCTTGATGCCCAGGGGATTGCCCGGGCACAGCGTGGTGGTGTGGGAGAGGTTGAAGGAGGGCACGTCGTCGGCGCGCGGCATGGCGTAGTCCATGAACGAGGCCGTGACCGGCTGGCCGTTGGCATCGTAGATCGCATGCTCAAGCAGCGCCTGTCCGATGCCTTGAACAAGGCCGCCATGGACCTGGCCCTCGACGATCATCGGGTTGATCAGTCGGCCGAAATCGTCGGCCGCGACGAAGTTGACGAAGGAGGTCTTGCCGGTGCCGGGATCGACCTCGAGCTCGCAGATATACGTCCCGGCCGGGAAGGTGAAGTTGGTGGGGTCGTAGAAGGCGCTCTCCTTCAGGCCCGGCTCCATCCCGTCAGGCAGATTATGCGCGGTATACGCCGCAAGTGCGACCATCGGGAAGGCAATCGCCTTGTCGGTGCCGGCCACCTTGAACTCGCCGTTTTCGATGACGATGTCGCCTTCCGACGCTTCGAGGGCGTGCGCGGCGATCTTCTTGGCCTTGGACTCCATCTTCTCCATGGCCTTCAGGATCGCGGTGAGGCCGACGGCCGCCGAGCGCGAGCCGTAGGTGCCCATGCCGAACTGCACCTTGTCGGTGTCGCCATGGACGATCGAGACCTGGCTGATCGGAACGCCCAGGCGTTCCGCGACGAGCTGGCAGAACGTGGTCTCGTGACCCTGGCCGTGGCTGTGCGAGCCCGTCAGGATCTCGATGGTGCCGACTGGATTGACCCGCACTTCGGCCGATTCCCACAGGCCGACGCCGGCGCCCAGGCTGCCGACGGCCTTGGACGGCGCGATGCCGCAGGCCTCGATGTAGCAGGACACGCCGATGCCGCGCAGCTTGCCGTCGGCTTTCGCCTTGGCCTTGCGGGCCGCAAAACCGGCATAGTCGATCGCCTTCATCGCCGCGTCGAGCGAGGCATTAAAGTCGCCGGTGTCGTAGGCCATGATCACAGGCGTCTGATGCGGGAACGTGGTGATGAAGTTGGTCCGGCGCAGTGCCGCCGGATCGACCTTCAGCTGCCGCGCGGCCGTCTCCATCAGGCGTTCGATCAGATAGCTCGCCTCGGGGCGGCCGGCGCCGCGATAGGCGTCGACCGGCGTGGTGTTGGTGTAGACCCCGATCACCTCGGCATGGATCGCCGGGATGTTGTACTGGCCCGACAGCAGCGTTGCGTAGAGATAGGTCGGGACCGACGACGAGAACAGCGACATGTAGGCGCCGAAATTGGCGTAGGTCTTCACCTTCAGCCCGGTGATCTTGTTGTTGGCGTCGAACGCCATCTCGGCATGGGTCACATGGTCGCGGCCATGCGCGTCGGTGAGGAAGGCCTCGGTGCGGTCGCCGGTCCATTTCACGGGACGGCCGACCTTCTTCGAGGCCCACAGTGCCACCATCTCTTCGGGATAGATGAAGATCTTCGAGCCAAAGCCGCCGCCGACGTCGGGGGCGATCACGCGCAGCTTGTGCTCGGGGGCGATGTTGTAGAACGCCGACAGCACGAGGCGGGCGACGTGGGGGTTCTGCGAGGTCGTGTAGAGCGTGAAGTGCTCTTCCGCCGCATCGTAATCCGCGATCGCCGCGCGCGGCTCCATCGCGTTGGGTGCGAGGCGGTTGTTGGTGACGTCGAGCTTGACCACGTTGGCGGCCTTGGCGAAGGCCGCATCCGTTGCGCCCTCGTCGCCGATCACCCAGTCATAAACCTGGTTGCCGGGGGCTTCAGGATGAAGCTGCGGCGCGCCGGCCTTGATCGCGGCGTGGACGTCGGCAACCGCCGGCAGCTCTTCATAGTCGACGACGACGGCTTCGGCGGCGTCGCGCGCGAGGTTCTTGCTATCGGCGATCACGACCGCGACGGCCTGACCGACGAAGCGCACCGTTTCCGGCGCCATGGCGGGCCATGCGCCCATCTTCATCGGGCTGCCGTCCTTGGAGGTGATGGCCCAGCCGCAGATGAGGTTGCCGACCTTGTCGTCGACCAGCTCCTGTCCGGTGAGAACTGCGACCACGCCCGGCATCTTCAGCGCGGCGGACGAATCGATCTTCTTCACCTTGGCGTGCGCGTGCGGGCTGCGGATGAAATGGGCATGGGTCATGCCCAGCAATTTGATGTCGTCGACGTAGCGACCCTTGCCGGTAATGAAACGCTTGTCTTCCTTGCGCACGACGCGCGCGCCGATGCCTTCAACACCCATGTCTGGTCCTCCCGACCGGAATTGTCTTGACTGCGCTTTCCCTCGAAAGCCGCAGCGGTGGTTTTCTTTCGAGGCGTGCCGCTTACTCGGCCGCCTGCGAGACCTTCATGCGGCCAGACGCGTCGAGCACGGCCTTGACGATGTTGTGGTAGCCGGTGCAGCGGCAGATATTGCCTTCGAGCTCCTGGCGGACGGTGGCTTCGTCGAGCTCGCCGCCATGACGGTGCACGATGTCGATCGCCGACATGATCATGCCCGGGGTGCAATAGCCGCACTGGAGGCCGTGATTGTCGCGGAAGGCGGCCTGCATCGGGTGCAGCTCGTCGCCCTTGGCGATGCCTTCGATGGTGGTGACGCTGGCGCCGTCGGCCTGGCCGGCCAGCATGGTGCAGGATTTCACCGCCTTGCCATCCATGTGCACGACGCAGGCGCCGCACTGGCTGGTGTCGCAGCCGACATGGGTCCCGGTGAGGTTGAGGTGGTCCCGCAGCAGATGGACCAGCAGTGTGCGGTCCTCGACGTCGACGGCAACGGCCTTGCCGTTCACCGTCAGTTTGACTGTAGACACGTGGAATCCTCCCCGGGATTGATTTTGATTGTTTCTAATTAGAGACCGTAGCCCCCGGACTTTGCAACTGGGATTTTTGGTCCCTCCGGTCATTGAAAAGTCATCGATTCCGAGGGGACACCCATGATTTGGCAAGCTGGTCAGGGGAGGTGCCCCGGCAAGATGGTCGGCCGGCGCGTAATGCCAGCCGTCATTCAGTCCGCTCGGCCTTTGGCCGATGAAGCCTGGGGTTGCATCGGCGTACCGAATTTACCACCCCTTATTCATTCTGCCCTAGTTTTACGCATCCGGATCTGGGGGCGGGGCGCCACCGGATGACGGCTGAATAGAATAGTGGGGGTTGGGAATGTCCGGGCGTACCGCGTCGCCGTCGAAGCGCACCATATTTCCGACCCTCAGGTTCCGCGCCAAGATCATCCTGGGCTTCGCCGTCGTGCTGGCGATTTCCGCCGGCAGCATGGCCTTCTCCTATTTCGGCTTCGAGCGGGTCTCGTCCGGGGTCGGCTCCTACCGCACCAGCGTCACGGAGGCCGATCGCGCCCGCAACATCGACCGCGAGCTGCTCGCCTATCGTTCGGCTGTGAAATATTTCGTCGTCACCGGCAAGGAGGACGACGCCAAGGCGGCTCTGGACACCGAGGCCAGCCTGAAGAGCGCCATCGACCAGGCGATGAAGAGCGCCAATCAGCCGGCCCGGCTGGACAGCCTGGGCAAGCTCGCCAAGGAGTTTTCGAATTTCTCCGCGACCTTCGCAAAAGTCCTCCAGGCCAAGCGTGATAGCGCGCTGCTGGTGCAGAACCAGCTCTCGCGCAACGCCAACCTCCTGAAATACAAGCTGGACGACATCGGCAACAACGCCTCCGACGCTGAGGCGCAGGCGATCGAGTTCGGCACCAAGCAGGTCAATGCCCAGTTCCAGACCGCGAGCGCGGCGGCGACCAATTTCGTGCTGACGTCCGACCAGGCGATCGCCACCAGCGCGCTGGCGCGGCTGAAATTCGTCGAGAATTCGCTCGGCGCGATCTATTCCATGGACGACAAGATCGTCGCCGGCCTGAAGGACGCCAAGGCGCTGCTCACGGCCTATCGCGAATCGCTGGAGAAGCTGATCGCCAACGCCAAGCTGGTGGATGAGCTCGTCACCGAGATGAGCGGCTCGGCCGGTGCGATCCTGCAAGGCGCGACCGCCATGAAGGCGGACCTCGTTGCCGAACAGCAGCGGCTCGATTCCGAATCGGAAGCGACCATCGGCAAGACCGAACAGCTGGTTCTGATGCTCGCCGTCGGCGGCACGCTGTTAGGTGTGATCCTCGCCTTCCTGCTCGGCACCGGCATCTCTCGCCCGATGATCGCGATGTGCAAGGCGATGCGCGAGCTTGCGTCGGGCAATTTCGACGTCGTGCTGCCGGGTCTCGGCCGCAAGGACGAGATCGGCGAGATGGCCGGCGCGGTCGAGGAGTTCAAGGTTCAGGCGGTCGCGAAAGCCGAGCGGGATGCCGCCGCCAGCGAAGCCCAGAACAAGGAACGGGCCACCGCCCGCCGCTCCGAGCTGATCCGGTTTGCCGATGATTTCGAGAGCGCCGTCGGCGCTATCGTGTCGAATGTCTCGGCCTCGGCCGTGCAGCTCGAATCGTCCGCCTCCACGCTGACCCGCACCGCCGAGATCACGCAGACGCTGTCGAGCCAGGTCGCCGGAGTCTCTGAGCAGGCCTCCAGCAACATGCAGTCGGTCGCAACCGCGACGGAAGAGCTGTCGGCTTCGGTCGAGGAGATCGGCCGCCAGGTCCGCGACTCCAGCCGTATTGCCGAAGCCGCCGTGGTGCAGGCCAGGGAAACGGACGGCCGCATCGGAAAACTCTCGCATGCCGCCCAGCAGATCGGCGAGGTGGTCAAGCTGATCACGGCGATCGCCGAGCAGACCAACCTTCTTGCGCTGAACGCGACCATCGAGGCGGCACGCGCCGGCGAAGCCGGCCGCGGCTTTGCGGTCGTGGCCAGCGAAGTGAAGTCGCTGGCGAGCCAGACGGCGAAGGCGACCGACGAAATCTCCTCGCACATCACTGGCATGCAGGGCGCCACGGCCGAGTCCGTCGCCGCG
>Ga0065165_1001255_pt1 | contig 28742 bp, 16 predicted proteins | sample AraplaMF_Cvi_mMF_FD_63813 | JGI IMG/M metagenome (GOLD analysis project Ga0065165, IMG submission 63813) | Arabidopsis root microbial communities from the University of North Carolina, USA - plate scrape MF_Cvi_mMF (version 2) (version 3) | ecosystem: Host-associated > Plants > Roots >... | reverse complement strand
TCACCCGGCACGATCTTATCCGAATCAATCTCCCTTACCTGCCCATTGCGTTTTACCAATGCCTTGGGAGCCGACAGCTTCCGCAAAGCGTCAATAGCATTACCAGCCTTCACCTCCTGCACTACACCCAATACCGCATTGATAATAATCACCAGGAGTATAATAATGGCATCGATATACTCACCCATAAACGACGTTATGAGTACGGCTCCAAACAACACATAAATCAGCGCATCGTTAAGCTGTGCCAGAAACAACTGCAATATGCTCTTACGCTTGGCCGCCTGCAGCTTGTTCAAACCATACTTCTGTAGCCTCTGTTCCGCTTCCTGATCAGACAAACCGTTGCGGGCATCCGTCTGCAAAGTCTGTAAAGTCTCGTCTATTGATTTGGTCAGTTCCATAGTGGGCAGTAAGTCAATAACTTGAAAACACCGTAATTCAAAATAGGCAATCGCCCCAAGAAATCCTTCTTATATATCCTGTATAAAAGATTGTACCCGGACTAACCTACTGACTTCCCCAATAAATAAAGCTGACCATTGTCAGGTTGCCATACAAAAACATTACGTTTATGTAGCCGGACATATGCGCTTACCGGCGGCAGGTAAGGTCAGGAAACCTGCGTTGCTGCCGGAAAGACAGGCAGGGAAAACCTGATTACTTCCATACAGCCACACACCTCGCCGAACCGGGTTTGTACATTCCCGCAAAAAACAGTTAATTGTTATCTTAATACCTATACCCTATGCTTAAACGTAACGCATGGTCACTCCTGTTGCCGGCACTTGCCATCGCCTGCAGCAGCCCCAAACAAGATGACCTCGCCGGCTTCACAGGAGCCGGCTACGAACAACATGTAAAGGCACTTGCCTCCGACGAATTTCAGGGACGCAGGCCGTTCACCGCCGGCGAGAAAAAAACACTCGACTACCTCGTACAGGAATTCAAAAACCTGGGACTTGAACCCGGCAACGGCACAAGCTACCTGCAGGAAGTGCCCATGGTAGAAATAAAGACCACTACCGATACCGTGATGAAAATCACCGGCCCCAAGACATCAACAACATTATCCGGCCTCAAAGACTATGTACTCTGGACGCAACGCCCCGACTCCATTATCACATGGCGCGACGCTGAACTCGTCTTTGCCGGCTTCGGCGTCGTTGCTCCAGAATACAACTGGAACGACTATAAAGACCTCGACGTAAAAGGTAAAGTAGTAGTAGTTCTCGTAAACGACCCCGGCTTCGGCGGCAACGACTCCACATTCTTCAAAGGCAATACCATGACCTACTACGGCCGCTGGACCTACAAATTCGAAGAAGCCGCACGCCAGGGTGCCAAAGGCTGCATCATCGTACACAACACCGTACCCGCAGCCTATCCGTTCGGCGTCGTACAAAACAACTGGAATGCCCCACGTCTCTACCTCGACCAGCGCGGTCACGAATCATACCTCTGTGAGGGAGTGGGTTGGGTCTCCTACCCAACAGCCGAAAAACTATTCAAACTTGCCGGTCTTAACCTCAACGAGCAGCAAACCCTCGCCCGCAAGCCGGGCTTCAAAGCTGTTCCCATGAAGTTAAAAGCATCGTGCACCCTCCGCACCAAAGTACGTTATGACAAATCGTATAACGTAGTGGCTAAACTGCCCGGCACCGAAAAGCCCAACGAATACGTACTGTACTCCGCACACTGGGATCACCTTGGCATCGGCAAACCCAACGCCGCAGGCGATAGCATCTATAACGGCGCACACGACAACGCCAGCGGCACAGCCGCCCTGTTGGAACTCGCCAAAGCGTTCAAGCATATGCAACCTGCCCCGAAACGCACCGTCGTTTTTATCTCCGTAACCGCCGAAGAGCAGGGCCTGTGGGGATCAGCATACTATGCCGAACACCCCATCTATGCCCCCGCCAGCACCGTTGCCAACATCAACATGGACGGCATCAACCCCTACGGTAAAATGAAAGACGTGCTTATTATCGGCAAAGGTCAATCCGACCTCGAAGACCTCCTCGCCACCGAGGCCAAACTACAAGGCCGATACGTCGTACCCGACAGCGAACCGGAAAAAGGAATGTACTTCCGCTCCGACCACTTTAACTTTGCCAAAATCGGTATCCCCGCATTATTTATCGGCACCGGTAACGACCACACCGAAAAAGGAAAAGAATATGGGGAGCAGCTAAAGAACGAATACACGAAAATGTATTACCACCAGCCCACCGATGAATACGATTCAACCCGAATCAATTCAGAAGGCGCCGTAGACGATATCAAACTACTGTTCGGCGTAGGCAAACGCCTGGCCACAGAAGACGTATGGCCTGCCTGGAAAGACGGCTCAGAGTTTAAGTCCGCCCGCCAAAAGCCAGCAGGCGAATAACCTCCCAGACCACATCAATCGAATGAACAGAACACAAATGAGCCTTCCCCGGGAGGCTCATTTTGTTTTTGGACGATTGTATCCATATCGGTAGTTTTACCGTTACAACGGTTTATATGAAGAGAATCCACCTGTTACTGTTAGCGTTATTGAGTTATGCAACCCTGTCAAATGGGCAATCCAATCAGGAAATCTTAGCCTACCTGGACAAAGACAGAGAACCCGTTACTGATCCCACAAAAACAGCCGATGTAGTATATTACCGCACTGCACTGGAAATAGTCGGCTGCTGCTTTCTCGTTCGGGAATTCGACTTATACGAAACGCTTCGCATGGAAGCCGAGTGTTCCGCCCTGGAACCGCGACTGATTCGCGATGGCAAAGTAACCTACTATCATGCAAACGGTACGCTAGACAACGAATGCATCTATAAAAACGACCGGCGTACAGGAATCGTTCGTTACCTGTATCCATCAGGAATGCTAAAAGCTGAAATCGATTATAGCGGCGACAAAACACGGTATATCCAGGTCTTCTCCGAAACAGGCGAAGCACTTCTTATAAACGGTAACGGTACAGTTACCGACCCCTCCTCGACAAAGGGAATATCCCGAAAAATCACCGATCATATCCCGGTTGGCGACTTCTATATCACCAGCACGAAAGACACAGTGTATACTGAGCTCGACAAGCTACCAGAATATGCCGGTGGCTATCCCCAGCTTATGCGCGATATTGCAAAGACTATCAAGTATCCGGCAAATGCACGACGAAAACATCTCTCGGGAACCTCGTACATTGCCTTTACCGTAACAAAAGATGGACGCACCATCGACTTCGAAGTTGTTAGCGGCTTTGATGCCGAGTGTGATGCGGAAGCGTTACGTGTAATGCGTAAAGTAGGACCATGGACTCCGGGCGAATACCAGAACAAGACTGTCATCACCCGGTTCGTAATGCCGATCAAATTTAAAGCAGGCACCTGATGGCGCATAGCGATCTAAATGTGGGTATTGTAGAATGATAAAGGCAGCATAACCTTAAAGCAACACAATACCCTCATTTTTGTTGCCGCTATGAAAAATCACTTCACCACACTTGCCGGCACGATAGTCTGCTGCCTTATAGCAATGACCTACCTCCTATCGTTTAATGCAACCGCCCAGCTGTCCCCCGCCTACAAGCTCCTGCCCGGCAACAGCCACATCCAATCAAAGAACTACTACCTCCTCACCTTACTGCAGGCACTGCCTGACGTTAAGTTGCTGATTGAAAACGACTCGGCGCTAACAAGCATTGCGCGTACCAAACGCCTCAGCCTTGCATCTGCCGTAAACCAATGCACCACGGAGCTATCCTGCTACACCACTCCCCTCACCTTGACCCCTCAGGAAATACGCCGCGTAAGCCAACGACTTGCTGAACTGATGAAGACAGAAGTGGCACTCCAGAAAATGGTGCGCGACCACCTGCGAAAATCAGGCACCTATATTCGCTTCGATACCGGCAGCGATACAGAACTCCTAACCCGCGCCTGGGAGCAGGACGCGGCGGGCATCAACAATACCATCCGGATTTATGCACAGGGAGGAAAACCCAACTATCCCCAGATCGACTCCATCGGCTTCAACGTCCATAAAAAAAGCTATCCCGTACTGCTACACGATTGCATCGACGTGTTGAATCAGGAGAAAAAAGATAGCACACTGTTCTTCTCTACGCCCCTCCATGCGGTGCTTCTGTTCCTCGAAATTAACGAGCGAACCGAAGCCGCTGACTATGAGCCCATGATCACTACCGTTAATAAAGCGGCATACGATAAAGTCCGGAAAATTAACTGGGCAAAATATAAGTACAGCGTAATCCTTGTACCCGGCGGCGGACCAGATACGCCCGAAAGGGCCTTGAGTGAAGGTGGTATCATACGCTGCCGCATAGCCGCGCTTCGCTACTTCGAGGGTTTAGCCCCGTTTATCGTTGTATCGGGCGGCAGAGTACACCCGTTCAAAACCAAATTCAGCGAAGCATTCGAAATGAAGAAATTCCTGATAGAAACGCTAAAGGTACCCGAATCGGCAATCATCATGGAACCCCACGCCCGGCACACCACCACCAACATCCGGAACTGCGCCCGGCTGATATTCCGGTATGGCATACCTACCGATAAGCCTGCCGTTGTATCGACCGTCAAATCCCAAAGCTTCTACATAACTAACGACGCCTTTGTGGAAAGATGTCGCAAAGAAATTGATCATATACCCTACAGGCTTGGTAACAGACTCGACGATACCACATTTGAGTTCTATCCTACCCTCGAAGCACTACACATCGATGCCGACGAGCCGTTAGACCCCTGATACATCCGATAGCATACTGCATCCCGCCGTTCCACAAACAGGTTATAACGTATCGACTAGAGCACAACCTACACCGGGAACAGCGCATTGTTTCCTATCCATCAACAATATGTTAACATTTAACCAAATCGTTGCATGTATACTCTTTGTCAACCTCCCTGTATCCTAACAGTATGTTATCGTCTTCGCAAACCGATGTATACGCTCGTGTCATAACATCCATACACAATTCTCGACGTGTAAATGTGTTGCCGCACACATTCTCAAAATTTACATTTTGATAACCAATTACGTTAAACCCTGTACCGTGGGGCAAAATACATTTGCAGCGAATTCACGTTCCTATTTCATTAACCCTAACCCATGTATTTATGCTGCGATGGATTTTACGAATGGTGATCATGACCATTTGCTGCGGGCCGGTTGTATCGGCTATAGCCAGTGGACATGTAACTGACGTTATGCAAACCCGTGATCTCATTACGGTCTCCGGAAAAATTACCGATGCGCAAGGTGCTCCTCTGGTGGGCGTTACCATTATAGAAAAAGGTAACTCCAGCCGTGGAACCGTCAGCGATGTAGAAGGCAACTTCTCCCTCGAAGTTGAACGCGGTAAAAGCCTCGTTGTTTCCTTCATCGGCTTTGCTGCACAGGAAGTTACAGCTTCCGGCACAACCCCCGTATCCGTTGTACTGAAAGAAGACAACACCATGCTGGGCGAAGTTGTACTGGTCGGTTATCAGACCATGCGCAAAAGCGACCTTACCGGAGCCGTATCCGGCGTCAGGAAAGAAGAGTTAAACTTATCCAGCCCTACCGTTGGTCAGGCTCTCGTCGGTAAAGTTGCCGGCGTACAGATCTCGCAGGTAAGCGGTGCTCCATACGAAAGTACCAAGATCCGCGTGCGTGGCATTGGTTCCATCAACGCCAGCTCAAACCCATTGTACGTTATCGACGGATACCCTTCGGGCAACGACGTCTTCATCAACCCCAACGACATTGAATCCATCGACATCCTGAAAGATGCCGCATCAGCCTCCATCTATGGTTCACGTGCCTCAGGCGGTGTAGTACTCATCACCACCAAACGTGGAAAAGACGGCAAAGCCAAAGTAGAATACGATCTGCAAACCGGTATCAACCAGGTAAGCAAAAAAGTAAAACTGCTCGATGCTACACAATTTGCTGAGCTGGTTATTGACGGCCGTAACAACTCATACCGCGATTATATCGAAAACTCCGGTGTGGCTTGGAACGACGCGATGATGTCGGACGATAACAACACGCGTAGAGCCCGGCTACCCGGCGTAAGCGGTATTACCATTCCAGAATTCCTATATGATTTCCCCACGCAGACATTAATCAAGCCTACAGTCAATACCGACTGGCAGGATCAGCTCTACCGAAATGGAGCGTTCCAACGTCATAACGTGTCGATATCCGGCGGTAACAAGGCTGTGCGCTATGCCGTGTCTGGCGGCTATCAGGACCAGGACGGTATTATTGTCGGCACTGGACAAAAGCGTATTAACATGCGTGCAAATATCGACGGCGAGGTAAGCCCCAAACTTAAAGTGGGCGGTAACTTCTCATTCACACAGAACGACAACCAGGAAATAGAGGAAGGCCGGTTCGATCGCAGCCCGGTCATGTCGGCATTACTACACGCCCCCTTCCTTCCCAGCCACAATGCTGACGGAACGATTGCGAAAGCCGGTATGTCACAACTATCGGCAGGCGGCTTCAGCATTCAACCGCCTGAAAACCCCGTGGCAATGGCTACAGAAACCAACATAAACCGAAAAGGTTTACGAAGCAGTTACAACGTAAACGGTACCTATCAGCTTCTGAAAGACCTCTCGGTCAAAGCTAATCTGGGCATGCTTACGTTTAACGAGAAGTATGATTATTATCGGCCTACAAGTTTGAGCTCAGGCGACTTTCCTCCCTATAGCTTCGAAGCGCAGAAAGCTGCCACAGCCAGAGCACAGACCACCACACAAATCGACCAATTGGCTGAATTTACACTGAACTATACCAAACAATGGGGTAAGCACAGCGCCAACGTTCTCGCCGGCTATACACTGCAAAAAACCAGCAGCGATCTGATCGCCGTTATGGCAAACGGTTTCACCAATGATCGTGTGCCCGAGATCTCAGGGAAAGGCGCGGACGCTACGAATTTTTCCCTTGAAAAGGCAGAGAAGTATGTCTATACCCTGGAGTCTTACCTCTCTCGCGTTAACTACAACTACGCCAACCGCTACTTTGTAACGGCTTCCTTCCGGGCAGACGGCTCGTCACGCTTTGGCAAGCTGAACCGCTACGGTTATTTCCCTTCCGCGGCTCTCGGATGGCTTGTTTCAGACGAGTCGTTCTACGGTGATTGGTTAGGAAAAGAGTCTACCCTGAAACTACGCGCCAGTTGGGGCTTAAGCGGTAACAACAATATCGGTAACTACAACTCCCGGCAGGTCATGAACTCACCCGGTGGTGTCGTCCTTGGCAATGCCATCGCCTCAGCAATGTGGGCAGGCGGCGTGAAAGATGCCAACCTCGGTTGGGAATCGACCTCACAGTTTAACTTCGGCGCAGACGTCGAAGTATTCCAGGGAGCACTCTCATTGTCGGCCAACTACTATATCAGTCATTCATACGACCTGCTGTTCAACCAATCCATTTCAGCGGTATCGGGCGGCTCGTCTATCTTGACAAACCTCAAAGACTCGAAAATCCAGAATAAAGGATTCGACATCCAGGCCGATGCCCGGCTTATCTCAAAGCAGGATTTCAGATTGAACCTGTCGGGCAACATTTCGCGCAACCGCAATAAAGTACTCGATATGGGTGGTGCAGGAACCATCATCACGAACGGTGCGGAACGCTCGTACAAAACACACATTACCCAGGAAGGGTATGGTGTAGGTATGTTCTACGGCTTTAAAGTATTGGGCATCGTAACCGAAGAGAATATTAACTCCGTAGCACAGTCAAAGGCTACAAGCCAGAAGCTACGTGTGGGTGATCTGTACTTCGAAGATGTGGACGGCGACGGCGACGTAGACGATGACGACAAACGTGTAATCGGAAACCCGTACCCGAAATTCACCTACGGCTTCGGACTCTCCGCCGTATATAAACACTTCGACTTCAGCGCATCGTTCAACGGCTCGTACAAAAACGAAGTCCTCGACGGTCAGGACTACTACCTCTACAACATGGAAGGCTCTGGTAACCAGTATGCCGACGTGGCAAACCGATTCCGTTCTCCATCCAATCCCGGCAACGGACAGGTTTACCGCGCAACCCGCGGTGCTTCACAAAGCAACAGCACGCGTCTTTCTACCTTCTATATTCAGGATGGAACATACTTCCGCTGTACAGACATCACCATCGGCTATACCCTTCCGCAAACAGCCCTTGGAAAAACGGGCCTCAGCAGCGTCCGTGTATTTGCTAACGTATCCAATGCGTTCACCATTAGCGATTACAAAGGCTATAACCCGGAAGTTGATTACAACGACGGGGCTAACCTCACTCCGGGTGTAGATTATGGAGTTTATCCGCTCGCACGTGGCTACAGCCTTGGCCTTAAACTGGTATTTTAATCATCCATCTAAACGTAACAGCTATGAACTGTAAGTATATATCCTGTTTGTTACTGGTGTTGACCCTGGTCACATCATGTTCTGATATCCTTGACCAGACCGATCCCAACGCGGTAACGGTAGACGATTATTTCAAGACAGAAAACGACATCCAGCTCGCCGTAAACGGTATCTATCAATCACTGCGAAGCTCAGACACAATTGGTGAAAGTAGCGACCTGTATACCGACCAACGTTCAGACGATACCGGTACAAACGATAACCAATCCAACTCGGGAGAACCGTTCCAGTTCAACAACTTCTCCCTTCTCCCCAGCAACACCTGGTTGAAGAACCACTGGACGGCACTCTATCAAAGCATTTCCCGAAGCAATGTCGTACTATCGAATATCGACAACGTTACATTCACCAGCCAGGAGGTTAAATCCAGCTACGCCGCCGAAGCCAAATTTCTCCGGGCCCTCATTTACTTCCACCTCGTTCGCAAGTGGGGCGATGTTCCGCTGGTAACACGACAGCTTACAACGGCCAGCGAAGTTGCTGAGGCAACCGTACGCGTAAGCCAGGCGCAGGTGTATGAACAGATCGTAACCGATCTGAAAGACGCCATTGCCTCGTCGCTTCCAAACAGACAGACAGGTGCAAATATCGGACGCGTATCGAAAACAGCAGCGAATGCGCTTCTCGGGCAGGTATACCTCACCATGGCCACTACCCTGCCGCCTTCAGGTCGCGATGCCAATCTTCAGTCCGCCAAACAGTACCTCGAGGCCGCGTATAACATGCGGACCTTCGGCGAGTTGAAAGAGATTCCGTATACCGACGTTTTTGACGTAGAAAAGAAACTGACCTGCCCGGAATTAATCCTTCAGATCGCAAACAAACAGGGCGACGCAAAATACGCGTCTTCTATCGCGGCCAACAGCCAGGCAAAGGGAGAAACTATAAATTCGCAAAAGAAGTCTTCCAATGCCGGGATGAATGTAACACCCGATCTTATCCTGGATTACGAAGTCGGCGATGCTAGAAAGGACTTCTCCGTTAAATATGCTAATGACCCGCAGATAAAGGACTGGTTCATTACCAAGTTCCGCGATGCAAGCGCCGCTGCCGGACCATTAGGATACGGCGGTAACGACTGGCCGTTGATCCGCTTTGCCGACGTCATCCTGATGCTGGCAGAAGTGAACAACCTCCTCAACGACAACGCCACGGCTATACAATACCTGAACATGGTACGCGCCCGTGCCGGTATGCCGTCGTACGAGCAAACACTGATAGACAATCCCGATTACAAAGCAAAGTACCAGGACGTAAAGCTTGCCATCCTGCACGAAAGACGCATTGAGCTGGCCTTCGAACACCACCGCTGGTTCGATCTGCTTCGCGCATTCAATACCGATGAACTGGTTGCGTATTTCCATGCAAAAGCCCAGGCTAACTTTGGTACGGCAAAACCCAGCAACTTCTCTTCAAAGGACCGATATTTCCCCATCCCTTTTGACGAATGGAAACTCGATCCCGAAAAAATGTATCAAAACGATGGATACAAATAACGTTTAACCTGAAAAAACAAGAGAGGCAGCCGAACGCTGCCTCTTTGCTTTAAGACGTATCAGGTGTAGTCAAATCTTCGTCATCCGAGCAAGACCATATAGCGTAGAACAGCATCAGGCGCCTTATCAAAGATCGGGTTATTGACCTTGCGTGTGTATCGAATCGTCAGCGGGAAGAACATATACGCAATCAATACTGAAACGCCAGTGCCGGATACAAACCATGCTTCTTTCTAAACGCGGCAGGTAGCGTTACCGTAACAACACCGTTCGTATACTCCCACTTCACAGGCGACGCGTAACCTAATAATTTCACCTTCGCTCCCTTCGCCGGAACATTCCCTTTCCACTGCACTTTGTCGGGAACCGGTTCATTCTCCGGAAGTCTCACCAGAGCATAATGTGATCCGTCCTTGCCTTTCGTAAAAAACGTTTCACCGTCGCGCTCCTGTTCGGCAGTGCGCGTATTATAAATAGCATCGCCGTTCTCGTTAAGCCAGGCACCAATGTCGGCCAGGCGTTGCACCTGCTGGGCGTTCAGCGTACCATCGGGTGCGGGGCCAACACCAAGCAACAGACTTCCGCCTTTAGCCACAATCTCGATCAGATTATGAATAACCTTGGCGCTCGATTTATACTGATCGTTCGGCACATGCCCCCATGCATTACCCAGCGTAATGCAGCTCTCCCAGGGATGATCCAGTTTTGTCTTGGGAATACTCTGCTCCGGTGTCTGATAATTTTCATACGGGCCATGTACCGTCCTGTCCACAATCAGAATTCCGGGCTGTGCCGCGCGGGCCATCGTCGCTATACGTGGCATATCGAACTCCTGGCTGAACGTGGGAATAGGCGCTCCCCATGCACGAACCTCATCGGTAACCGTATTCAACGGACGTACCCAACCGCCGTCGAGCCATAATATATCAATGCTGCCGTACTGCTGCATCAGCTCCTGCATCTGGTTATAGGCAAACGTCTTGAACTTGTTCCAGCGCCATGGATATTTCTCGATATCATAGTTCACATTACGATCGGGGGTGGCATACTTGGGCCACCAGAAATATTCCGAATGCCAGTCGGGTTTGGAAAAGTATGCGCCGATCATAAAATTCTGCTTCCGGAAAGCATCGAATACATACCGCGCCACATCGGCCTTCGGATTTCCCGCAAAAGGCCCCGCTGAGATCTTAAAATCCGACTGTTTCGTATCGAACATCGCAAAACCATCGTGGTGCTTCGTGGTAAACACAACGTACCGCATACCGGCACTTTTGGCGGCCCGTGCCCACGAGTCCGGGTCGAACTTCGTCGGATTAAAATCCTTGTTTAACCCCCAATACCATTTCTTATAGTCGTCATACGTTATGGTGCTGTCGCGTTCAATCCATGACTCAGAGCACAGCTCCCAGGACTCTATAATACCGGGCACCGCATACAGTCCCCAGTGAATAATCATACCGAACTTCTGGTCCTGCCACGTGTCCAGCTTCTTCTTTACCAGCGGATCTTCCGGCCATTGATACGCCGTAGATTGCTGATGCACGTTTTGCTGGCCGTAGCCCCCGGTGTAAACCAGGCACAGAAAAGCCAGTACCAGCCCCACAGATTTAATGCTATACGTCATGAATTGGTGTGTTTAAAGGAAAACCTGGCAATCTTACCGAATTTATACCGGATCTGAAAAACACAGGACTTGCGTCGCCCTCCCGGGAAGTGAAGGATCCACCGGATGGGTATGCGCTGATTCGTGGCTTTTTAACTACATACACACCCACAGAAGCCGGAAGTTGTTCATACATATCCCCGCAAGTAGGACCATACTGTATGGCACAACCTTTATGTAATGCACCCCGACAATATAACACTCCTGTCCCTAGCCTGCTAACCCCACCATGACTGATCTCCATAAAGCATCCGAACAGCTTTTCAAGGTCCACCGGAAGCATCGAACGACATGCTCTAATACAATCGCGAGTTACTAGACGCGCAACCATACACACAGCTTACAAAACACTAAAATCCTGACCGCCTATGAAAAAAAAGCTACTCGCCGGGGATAGCGCCTGTATCAGGCGCCTGTACCTTATCCTCCTATCGCTTCTCTGCGTTCTTTCCGTCGCAGAGGCCTCAAGTTTACCCGTACCGCAGGCAACAATTACCGGCCGTGTAACCGACGATACCAACGCTCCGCTCCCGGGTGTAAACGTGCTCCTTAAAGGCACCAGCCAGGGCACTACAACAGATATTGATGGCCGCTACACACTTACCGTTCCTCCCGGAGATGGCACCATCCTCGTTTTCTCGTTTATCGGATACGCCTCTATCGAGGAAACCGTCGATAACCGTACAACCGTAAACGTTGTGCTCCGCGCTGACGTACAGAATCTGCACGAGGTCGTAGTGATCGGATACCAGACAGTAGAGAAAAAAGATCTTACCGGCGCTGTATCGGTCATTAGCCCCGAAGCTTCCAACCGCTTAACGTCAAACTCGCTGGCAGAGTCCATACAAGGGCTGGCACCCGGAGTGACTGTACGCAACGGTGGCGCCCCGGGACAAATGGCGCGCATCGAAATTCGCGGCGCATCCAGCTTTGCCAATACAGATCCGCTATACGTTATCGACGGTATGATCGCAGACGCCAATACCACCATTAACAACAATGACATTGCCTCTATCCAAATCCTCAAAGACGCGTCAGCCGCAGCCATCTACGGCTCTCGCGCAGCCAATGGGGTAATCATCATCACCACGAAGCAAGGTAAAGAAGGCCCGGCAACCATAAGCCTCTCCGCTAAGTACGGTGTCCAGCAACTTCCCAAACGCTGGGATCTGACAAACAGCACCGAATTTGCGGCACTCCAACGTACACAATTCGAAAACAGCGGCGCAACACCGCCCGCCAGTGTAAGCACGGCCTTCGATCCATCGATCAATACCAACTGGCAGGACGAGGTGATGCGTACCGGCAGCCTTCAGGACTATAACCTCAGCATCTCCGGCGGCTCAAAAACAGGCACATACCTGGTGTCGGGCAGTTACTTCACTAACCAGGGTGTATTGATTGGAAACTCCTTTGAACGCGGCAGCTTACGCGTCAACACACGCAGTGAGAAGGGCCGCATAGCCTTTGGCGAAAACCTCGTGCTCACCAACTCCGTACAGCGTAACCCTGCTGAAGGCAATCCTTTCTACGATATGCCGCAAATGCTACCGATTATTCCGGTACAGGGAGACGCCTTCATATCACCCACAAACCCCGAGGGATGGGGCATTGGTACAACCGGCGCAGTAACCTATGCGTGGAATTCCGTGGCCGCGAACAATCTTTCGCCACGCCGCAGCAACTTTTCAAAGGCCGTCGGCAATGCATATGCCGAAGTGAAGCTCACAGATTGGCTGACATACCGGTTCAATACCGGACTTGAAGTAAGCTTCGATCACTACCGAACCATACGCCAGGTGGGCATCTGGCAGTTCAATGCTGCACCCAAGCCCAGTTCGGTAGATGAAGAACGGGCACGTTTCCTCAACTTGCTCTTCGAGCATACACTGAACTTCAACAAAACCATCGGCGAACATCGTATACGGGGTGTTGTCGGCATCTCGCGTCAGCATATCACACGCGAAAACACACTTGGCGGACGCACCGCGCTGCAACAATATAACGGCGACTATTTCACAACCATCGGTTCAGCCACAGGACTCTCCACCGCCGGAGGCGGCAGACCTACAGATTACAAAACCTTCGGCTATCTGGGACGCGTGCAGTACGACTTCCGCGACACCTACCTCCTTACCGCTACCGGCCGTATCGATCAGGACTCGCGCTTCAGTGAAAACTACCGCACCGGTTTCTTTCCTTCACTCGCAGCCGCATGGCGCATTAGTCGCGAACCGTTCTTCAATGTGCCATGGGTAACCGATCTTAAACTTCACGCCTCATACGGCGAACTCGGCATAGTACCGTTGGATTCATGGGATTACACCGGATTTATTAATACCAGTCCGCGCGCCATCTTTGGCCCCGATCAAACACCCAATGGCGGGGCCACACAGGCCCAGCTCGCCAACCCCAACCTCAAATGGGAAGAGCGCATAGTGCAGAATATCGGTGTCGATGCCAGCCTCCTCGAAGATCGACTGGTGGTAACCCTCGAAGCATATAACACCTTGTCTAAAGACAACCTTCTGCGCCTGCCCGTAGCAGGATACCTCGGAAACCTTATCGCAAACCCTTTTATCAACGCAGGGTCCATCCGCAACCGCGGTATCGAAGTAACAGCCATGTACCAGAACCGCGCCCATGCGCTCACCTGGGACATTACAGGTAACCTCACAACCATACACAATACCGTCGAAGATGTAGGCAACCAGGGCCAGGGAATACAGTACATACAATCCGGCAACACACGCACCCAGGTAGGCAGATCACTCGGCGAATGGTACGTGTTACGAACCAATGGCATCTTCCAGAGCGACGACGAAGTCCAGGCATACCGCAATGCCGACGGGAAAGTCATCCAACCGTTTGCCAAGGCAGGCGACATCCGATACATCGACAAAGACGGTAACGGAGAAATTAACAACGAAGACCGCGATTTTGCAGGCTCACCCTGGCCCAAACTTCAAACCGGACTTCAGGGCAATGCCCGATACAAACAATTCTCATTGAACCTACAGTTTGTCGGAGTGTTCGGCTATACCATTTATAACGACGTACGCCGTGCACTGGACAGCTATCAGAACACAAACTTCAGACGCGACATCAGCCCATGGAGCGAGACAAATACCAATACCGGCGATCCCCGTATTGGCCTGGCCACCGATCAGGGCATTAATGAGAATAACCGGACCAACACCGACCGTTGGCTCGAAAAAGGTGCCTATGTAAGACTCAGAAACGTTGAAGTAGCGTATACCTTCCCCGAAACATCGTTGAGCCGATTGGGTATAACGTCGGCACGCGTCTTCGTTAGCGCTCAAAACCTGTTCACAATCACAGGCTATTCTGGTCTCGACCCAGACCTTGTGGGCAATACCGATCCGAATAATCCCCAGGCGCGCATTCTCGAACGCGGCGTTGACCAGGGAAACTGGCCCGCAAGCCGCGCGTTTTCACTCGGCGTTCAATGTTCATTCTAACCGGCACATACCATGAAAACCATCTATATACTATCTCTTTGTTTGGCCGTAGTACTAACGGGCTGCATGGGCGATCTTGACATTGCCAATCCCAATCAACCTACCGTAGAGGTATACTGGAATACTGCCGATGACGCCGTGCGTGGTGTCAACGCCGTATACAGTACACTGCATCGCGGCGGCATCTCCCGGTGGCTCCCGTTCTACTACATCATCCGTTCAGACGAAGGTCGAAGCCAAAGCCCCGCCACCGACATCGTAAACAATATGGATCAATTCCTGATCACCGACTATAACTACGGCAATGCATACGGCATCTGGAACGATAACTACGTCGGCATATTCCGCGCAAACCAGGTCATTGCCAACGTACCGGATATTGCCATGGACGAGACCATGCGCAACCGCATCGTGGGTGAGGCCAAATTTCTGCGGGCGTTATATTACTACCACCTGGTAACGCTTTGGGGTAACGTGCCGCTCATGCTTACCCCGTCTGTACCACAAGACAAGCCCGGTACCACATCGGCGGAAGGTGTCTGGGCGCAGATTGAGAAAGACCTCTCCGAAGCCGTAGCAGCGCTACCCACAGCCTATACAAACCCCGCCGACCTCGGACGCATCACCCGCGGCGCCGCACAGGCACTACTGGCCAAAGCATATATGCAACAGCGCAACTATAGCGAAGCGCTCGTACCCCTGGAATGGCTTGTCGAAGGCGATGGCAAAGACCTGTATGACCTCATGCCCGACTACCGCGATAATTTCCTCATCACCAGCGAAAACAACCGCGAGTCATTATTTGAATGGCAGTTCCAGCTGAATCCGTCAGAGAACCATGACGACGATGCTTCACCGGCAGATCCCGACCGGCTGAACTACGGCACCTCTGTTTCCCAGTTCTTTGGCCCTCCCGGCGTGGGCTGGTCAGATGGTGAAGCAAACCGCTGGCTGGTCAATGAATTTCTCGAAGAACAGACAACCGACGGGCAAAGAGACCCCAGACTGGAAGCATCCCTCCTGTTCGATTCTACAGACGTACGCGGACCCGGCTTCACAATGATCTACGGCCAGACATTCACCCAACGGTACGGTACCGATAATAAGCGTGTGTGGTTCCGGAAATTCCAGAACGACCACTGGAAAGACTTCGAAGGGTACAACTCGCCCAACAACTGGCGGTATATCCGCTACGCCGATGTATTGCTTATGTATGCGGAATGCCTGAACCACGAAGGCCGCACCGCAGAAGCCTATGGCTTCGTAGACCGCGTTCGCCAGCGGGCCGGGCTTCCGTTGCTTTCCGACGTAATGCCCGGGCTGACTTCCGCACAGTTCCTCGAACAAATCAAGCACGAGCGCATCACTGAACTGTGTGGCGAAGGGCACCGATGGAACGACCTGGCACGCTGGGGAGACCTTAGCCCGGCACTGGCAGACCGTGACCCCGGCTTCTCCACTTTCGATGTTAATAAAGATGAGCTATTGCCAATACCACAGCAGGAACGGGATATAAATCCCGCGCTCAGACAAAACGATCAGTGGTAGGCTCGTGGACCAGCGGCCGATATGCTGTATTGACCGATAGTGTATAGTACCTTTTATAGTAATGTATCCTTTTGTAACGTTAACAATGACAAATCTGCTCCTCCAGTGGCTGCTGGCATTGCTGCTACTGTCTACAACCTCCTGTAAGGATGACACGAGAGCCGCCGGCCCCGAACCGACTCCGGCCCACACCTTCCGCAACCCCGTAATGCCCTCCGCTGCAGACCCGTGGGTTGCACAGCAAGGCGAGTGGTATTATGTAACCCATACAACCGGCAACAGTCTGAGGCTCTACCGCACAAAAGCAATGAGCGCGCTGAATCAGGCCGAAGCAAAAACCGTATGGAACGCACCGGCCACAGGGCTCAACTCACGCAATATCTGGGCTCCGGAGATCCACTTCGTCAATAACCGTTGGTACTGCTACTATGCGGCAGACGATGGCGATAATCAGAACCACCGTATATGGGTGCTGGAGAACACATCCTCCGATCCGTTTACCGGCACGTGGACAGACAAAGGCAAGTTGATGCTCGCCGATGACAAATGGGCGATTGACGGAACACTCTTCAGCCATAAAGGACAACTCTATTTCACATGGTCAGGCTGGGAAGGCAACACCAACATCGAACAGGCAATCTATATAACGAAGATGGCCGACCCGCTAACACCCACCGGCAACCGCGTGCGAATCTCGCGGCCAACACTCGACTGGGAAAAACAGGGCAATGCACCGCTGGTAAACGAAGGACCGCAATTTCTTACCCGTGGCAATCAGGTATACATTGCCTATTCCGCCAGCGGCTGCTGGACTGACGAATATGCGCTGGGCCTGCTTACCTCCCGACCAGATAGCGATCTGCTCGATCCTGCCACATGGTCAAAGTCTCCTGCGCCCGTATTTACTAAAAATGTCGATGGCCAGGCATTCGGTCCGGGTCACTGTACCTTTTTTACGTCACCGGATGGTAGCGAGTCCTGGATACTGTATCACGCCAACCCACAGGCAGGCCAGGGTTGTGGCGGCCATCGTTCAGCACGCATGCAACCCTTTACATGGAGCAACGACAATGTCCCGGTATTCAATCAACCCCTGCCGCTATCAACCCCGCTCACCAAACCAGCGGGCGAATAATAAACTGAAACGCTGTTATGAAAATCTTTTCGTGTATTCTCTTTCTCCTTCTCACATCCGCAGCCCTGGCGCAACGCCTGGTACTGCCCGGCGACTATCCCGATCCATCCGTGGTAAAGATCGGCGATACCTACTGGGCCTCGGCCACAACATCAAACTGGGCGCCACTCTTTCCGCTACTAGCCTCCAAAGATCTCGTCCACTGGGAAACCAAAGGCCATATCTTTAAACAACTCCCGGCCTGGGCGGACTATTACTTCTGGGCACCCGAAATAACCTACGACAGCGGCAAAGTATATGTATACTACTCGGCTCACAAACGGGGCGGTAACCTATGTGTAGGCGTTGCCCGTGCCGATCGTCCGGAAGGGCCGTACAAAGACCTCGGCCCCATCATGTGCGAAGAAGACGGCTCCATCGACGCATTCCCCGTACGCGATACCGACGGCACACTATACCTTGTATGGAAAGAAGACGGCAACAGCGTACGCAAACCCACCCCCATCTGGGCAATGCCTCTTAAACCCGACCGCACCGCGCTTACCGGAAAGAAGATAGAACTGTTTCACAACGACGCCCCATGGGAAAACAACCTCGTAGAAGGTGTCGCAATGATTCGGCATAATGAGTATATCTATGCGTTCTATGCAGGCGCCGGCTGCTGTGGCAACGGCTGCACGTATGCCACCGGTGTGGCCCGTGCCAGAAGCCTGCTCGGCCCCTGGGAGAAATATGCAGGCAATCCGATTCTTACAAACAACGATCCGTGGAAGTGTCCAGGCCACGGCACCCCCACCATCCTCAATGGCCGATACTACCTGCTGCACCACGCGTATACCGCTGCCGGTGGCGCCGTTACCGGACGACAGGGCGTGCTCACCGAATTTACATTCACCAACGACGGCTGGGTAAAGATTCTCCCAGACCACCAATCCGGTACTGCCGCCCCACAAACCACATCCGACACATTCGACGGCAAAACCCTGGGACTCGAATGGCAATGGTCCGTCTTCCAGAATCCCGCGTATACCCTCACAAACGGCGAGCTGTTGCTCAAAGCAATCCCACAGAAAAGCGGCGCCATCCTTGCGCGGATGATCTACACGCCCGACTATCAGGCCACCACAGAACTATCAACATCCCGCACAACCGCCGAAGCCGGCATTGCACTCATAGGCGACGAACAAAATTTCATAAGCGCTACCCTCGAAAAACGACGCCTCACGATCCGGAAAGTATCGAAAGATGCCGAAACAATACTACAGGAAACCACGGTACCCAATACCACCAACATCACCCTGCGCGTAACAGTCCGGTCAGCCAAAGACGCAACATTCGCCTACAGCATAGACGGCAAACGTTATACAGCCATCAATACATCACCCATAGACATCGCCTTTATACCGCCATGGGACAGGGCTATCCGTATTGGCCTGATAGCAAAAGGCACAACAGAACAACAGGCCTGCTTCACACAGTTTAAGGCAACAACTTCACCAGAAGAGAAGCGCAAGTAAAAGTAAGCGTCTGTCATTTCGAATGCCTGTCGATAACCGTTGACAGGCATTTGAAAAGCCGCTTACCTATGCCCACCAGAACTTCCACCAGGGGCTTTCTTTCTTACCCTCAGAGTTAACAACTTGTTTACTTAAAGGTGGAGGTATATCGGCCGTTTCCTTTTTAACATAAAATGCTTCGTCAAGCACCCGTGATCGATCCTCATACCAATCATCAAAACCCAGTTTATCGAACAACAATTGTGTCAGTACCAAAAATGGCAGACCTATTTCCTCAGATTGTTCACCGGTCCTGATGTTATCATATAGAACTTCGCCAAAGTCGCCGGTTGAATCCATATTTTTCTGCCACTCCTTTTCTACACCTTCTAATTCACCAAAGTTAATCTCACCATAATATTGACTACTTCTGAATTGCCGTTTAAGCACACCGTTATAGATTAATGCGTAGCTATAGGTACCGCCACTGTCGTAATGCTCATGAGCAAAGATCAGTTCCGGAGTTTTAAAATAATCAATAAATCGCTGAACTCCCTGCGTGTCCTGTCGCTCAAAAAATTTCGCAGTAAACTCCATATTATAGATCGTCAAAACATCCTGACATTTGACTACAAGATATTTACCGGGCATTCGTGTATCGAACTCCTGCTTTGACCTGACAAAATCAGGACCAATCAAATCCCGCACAACGTTATCGATGTCTATTCCGGTCGTGTCTAGCTAGAAAGAAACGCCTCCTGCTGATGTACCCATAGTTTATACTAAACGAGATTTTATCGGATCGAAATTAACAAAAAAATCCCGAATCATCTCTTTACCAAATCAGGCACACGATTCTCACACAGCCTCAACTAAACGACCGCCGAAATTCCAGCGGAGACATTCGCATCTTAGCCTTAAACAACTTATTGAACGACTGCGAGTGACCAAACCCCAACGCGTAAGCAACCTCGCTCACAGACAATGTGGTAGCCGATAACTTCTCCTTGGCCTTCTCGATAATCTTTTGTTGAATAATATATTGCGTATTCTGTCCGATATGAGCCCGAAGCATATCACTCAGGTAGCTTGGCGATACACTCAGCTTTTCCGAAAGATAGTGAACCGTGGGCACTCCCTGGCGTATCGATTTATTGCTGTCAAAATACTCCTCCAGCAGATCATCCAGTTTTTGCACCAGATCATTATCCACCACCTTCCGGGTAACGAATTGACGTTTATAAAAACGATTCGCATAACTTAAAAGTAACTCGACCTGTGAGACTATCACGTCCTGGCTCACATCATCGATCCTGTGACTAAGCTCCTCTTCAATATTCTTAAAAATCGCAACAATCGTCGCCTGCTCCTTTTCCGAAAGGTGTAACGTTTCGTTGATCGCGTACGAAAAGAATCCATATTGCTTTATCTTCTTCGCTAACGGATAGTTCAGAAAAAAGTCCGGGTGTATCAACAACGTATAAAGCGCACACGTCTCTACCTCACCATGCACCGGGTTGCCTACAATCTGGTTGGGCGCGGCAAATAACAAACCGCCGCCATCAACATCATAATAACCCTGACCATACCGCACTCGTCCGCCCTTAATTCCCGGCTTATACGAAATAGTATAAAAGTTACGAATGTGCGAATAAGGCATATTGATAGATATCAGCCGATGAGTAGCGCTATCCGCCAGGCTGATTAACGGATGGGTTGGGGCAGGCAAACCAAAGATCCGATGCATCTCCGACAGCGATTTCACATTAACGTGGGCAACATCTTCCTTCTTCATGCTACCCCTAACAGTCGCGTAACCGGCAACGTTCAGCACCGGCTATACTTTTCGTGGTTACCTCCAGGTAACAACGTTCCTGATCGCTATTACAGGGTTCCTAGTCGTCGCGCAGCGTATCCACAGGGTTAATACGGGCCAGGTGCCAGGCCTTATAGCCAATCGTCAGCGCGGCAATAACCAGCAGCAAGCCCGTACCTGCACAATACGTTAACACGTTCGCCGACTGGTAATACTTCCAGATTGCTCCCATGATAACACTGGTCCACGTGGCACTCGCCAGCCCACCCAGTATGGCGGCAACAATCAGAATAACGGCAAACTCCGTATTCACAATACGGCTGATAGAAGCCGTAGACGCCCCCAGAATCTTACGAATGCCTAACTCCTTCGTACGTTTAATAATGTTAAGCGACAAAAGCGTAAACAGCCCCGTAGCCGAAAGCAGCATCGCCACAATACCAAGGAATGCATACGAATACATAATGCTCACATTCAGCTTATCCACTTGCTGCATCGACGACACCAGCATACGCCCAGGGTAAAGCCGGTTCGGAAACACCACATTCCACTGCTCGGCCATATGGGCATTCACCGCCGCCACATCGCCGGCATCAGCACTAACCACAAGCTGTTTATAATCATCTGGACTGGTATACCGGATCATCATCGGCTCAAGTTCATGCCATAGCCCACGGGTATACACATCCCTCACCACGCCCACAACAGTAAGGTGAAGCGTATCGCGCCAGATAATCTCTTTGCCCACAGCCGTTGTCCAGCCAAGGCGGTCAGCGAGCTTACGGGTAATGATCACCGACTCCCTCAGATCAGTTTGCGAGTCCTTACGGAAGTCGCGCCCTTCCTCCAGCGTCACATCCATGGTTTTCAGATAATCATCACCTACCGCGATAATATCGGCTTCCAGCGTAGCCGACTCATACCGGATCGGCTCATGCGTGCGCTCCGAAAAGATCCCCGTCTTCGCGCCGGCTATAGCAACAATACCGGAATTCCCTTGCAGCGCATTACGATACGTTTCAAACTCCGCCCGGTCGTTTACCGGAACAACTACGGCACCCCGCACATCAAAGCCCAGGTCATACGCCCGCTGGTATCGCGCATTCTGCATAAACGCCACAGCACTCGTAACAGCAATCAGTGAGATCGCAAATTGTAACCCCAGCAGACTGCGCGTAAAATAGTTCGTCCCCGCTAAACGCAGCTTGCCCTTCAAAATAGAGACCGGCTCAAACCGACTGATATAAAACGCCGGATAACTGCCCGCCACAATACCCGTCGTAAGCAGAACCGTAAGCAGGAAACCAACAAATGCCGGATTCTGCAAATAGTGGTTGGTCAGGTGAATATTATTATCCGTCATCGTATTCCAACCATCAATCAACATATCGGTAATACCCAGCGACAGAATGAGCGCCATCAGACAGATACACGTAGTCTCCCCGATAAATTGTACGATCAGCTGGATACGTAAACTGCCCATAACCTTGCGCAGGCCTATCTCCTTGAGACGGCGTGTAGACATTGCGATAGCCGTATTCGTCAGGTTAAAGCAGGCAATGAGCAGAATCAACAATGCCATAATAACAGACCCGATAATGGCCGCAAGCGGTGGTGCAGCCCACGTAGCCGCCCGCACCTGGTCGTCGCGGTCGCTGTAAGCCAGCGTAGCGAACGGCTCAAGCACAAACTCGTGTATCTTGAAATCCTGGCGTATCCGGTTGTTGTTTTCAGTATAAGCCTGCAGTTGCTTCTGTACACCCGCAACACGCGTCTTATCGTCAATCTGCACATAGAGAGAAGTCTCGTGGCGCCAGTCGTCAGGCAGCACCTCCGTATACTCGTCCCTGAAGCTCTCCACATTCATATACGCCGAGCCCTCACGTCGGTAAAAGCTGGAGTTGGCTACTGGCTCCCGGAAAATGCCTGCGATCTTAACCTCCTTCAACGCGCCGCCATAAACCTGCGTAATGTTTCTACCCAGGGCCTCCGTAGGCGTACCGAACAATCGCACCGCCATCGACTCACTGATAAACACACTCGTTTTATCGCGTAAGTCCGCTGGATTGCCTGCGATAAAATCGAACGAGAACATATCGAAGAAAGCGGGGTCAACGTAAGTAAGATTAGCAGCGAAAAGATCGTTATCGCGTTTGAAGTTAGACCCCGAGTATAAATAGCGCGTAACATGACGTACATCCGGAATTGTTTTGCCAACCACATCCCCCAACGGCAACGGAGCATAGCCAACCCGGGTAAGCTCGTTCTCAAAAGTCTGAACCGAACTCACGCGGTAAACACGCTCACGGTTCGTATGTACCGCATCGAAAGTAGCGTCGTATTCAAAAGCCAGAAAAGATATAATACAACACGCCAGCGCGATGCTCATGCCGCAAACGTTGATCAGGATGAAGACGCGGTTCTTCATCATGCTGCGATAGGTTATAAGAAGGTAGGTCTTTAGCATGCGTAAGCCCATGACAACAAATATGCCAGTGGGCTAAAGCGTTGATTTGCCTGAATTTACAACTTTTAACGCATTCCGTTGTGCGGTCGTGAACGGGAGTGTTCGTGGGTGGACGAGTCTGTCAACCAGTCCGCACAAAAGCCTTCAGCGTCCCGCACCGCATACCTACCGACTCTCCATACGGCCGAATTGTATACTCACCTACAGCGGCAGGCACAATAAACGTCTCCGCGTAGTGCACAATAAACGGTTCAAAAGAATGATCCGGACTTTCAACAATAGCCTCCCGACCCTCCACAAGATTGATAACATTCACACCACCGTGCGTGTCGTGCAACACCGTGCCTGTAAACCAATGCCGCCGGGTTTCGATAAATTGAGATTCATGAAGACCGGTTCGCTCTTCAATCCACCCCTCGCCCTCTCCCACCTTTTCAAAACGGTTTATCAGGTTCTGCTTCGTCCACAACTCGCGACGGTCCCACTGAATAACGTTGGCCCCGTGATTAATGTTGATCGGACGCGGCTTTCCGTCCAGTCCCAACCGTCCCCAGTCCCAAAGTTTAAACGTAAAAATATACGGTGTCGCGCTGATCTCCAGCACAACGCTATCCTTACCCGAACAATGCACCGTTCCCGCCGGAATCAACACATGGTCGTGCTTCTTGACCGACCACTTTTGTACGTGCTTCCCCGCATCGAACGGCATACCCTTCTCCTGCGATAACTTCAATTCACCGATCATGTTCTCTGGAACAACCTCGTCTTTTAATCCCAGATAAACATGAGCGTCATTCTTGACATCGAGCAGATAATAACTCTCATCCTGGGTATAGTCCATACCGAACGCTTCTTTAATATACTGCGTTGTCGGATGCACTTGTAAACTAAGGTTCCCACCGTCCATCGTATCTAAAAAATCGAAACGAATCGGAAACTCAGCACCGAATCGGTCATAGACCTTCTTGCCAAGCAAGGCAATCGGCTGTCGAAGCACCAAATTGATCGACGGTATCTCAAACATCGTATTGCCAAACCGCAACAGAATACTGTTCTCCTCCGGAACACAATCGAATCCCCACGCGTAATTAACAGCAGACCGATCAAGGTCTGCCACCTCTTTCAGCCACTGCCCACCCCATGGCCCCGGGTCAAAAAACGGCACAACACGAAATGGCCTTCGCGACGCGATCTCTAATCCTGCCAGTACCAGCGAGCCCGCCACCATCTTCGGAACACCGGCCTTATTCGTATCGATCACAAAATCAATTTCATCCATCAACAACAGCTTATGCCTATCCAGCACACGCCAGTCCACAAAATAAGACTGTTTATACAGCAGCGAAAACTCCGCACCGGCATTCATCACCCCAAGGTTACTTACATGCCCCCTCCGCATACGAAGCTGTATCTCCCAGCGGGCCATATCGAGGTATAAAAGTATGTCGCGTTGTTCGGCAACATAGGCCGCACCTTCTCCATACACAACACATACACCTTCCGTAGGAGTACCAATCTGCTTTCGAAGCGTCGACAACTTCTCCGGATCAAAAAATTCACCAATAGTCAGACGAGTCATAAACCCGAAGATTTGATCATCCGTCACATCCGGGTAAACCATCGTGGTAATAACATCAGACGCCTTCAGGGCATCACTGCTTTTTACAAACAGGCTGTAGTGAAGTTCCTTTCGAAGTGCCGCTTCTACCTCCTCATGCAACACCCCCTGGTAGCAGTCTATCACCAAAACAACATGGCGCTTACCGACCTTCCGCGTAAATTCGTTGATCGTAGCGGCTATGCCACGCCACCCCACAACGCAATCTTCACCATTGGGGCTAACGTCTATAGAAGGATACTTATCAAAATTAGATTTCATAATATCGTTGTGCGGGTAGTCTTACCCTCGGTTAATACATAATACATTCCCAACAAGGCAGCCGTGTGCGGATGCGTCGCTGCCAGCAACTCCGGAGGATTGTCTTTTACCCACGAGTGTGTGGTGATCATACCACGAACGGCGGGCAGCAAAACGTCATGACTCTCCATAATGCCGCCGCCGATCACGATCCGCTCCGGATCGAATGCATGAATCAGATTAATAATTCCCAACGACCATGCCCTTAAACTTTTATCACGAATCTCCGTAGCCAGCAGATCGCCGGCCGCTGCATGAACAAATACGTTTTTGTAATTGATATCAGACTCCTTCGCCAATGAACTGCTAACAAACTGTGGGGCACTCCTCACCGCATCCACCAATGCCCACGTAGACCCTTCCGTTTCCACACAGCCAATATTCCCACAGTTACACAATACGCCATGCAGGTTTATGGTCATGTGCCCACCCAGATTCCCCGCAATAAAATTCCTCCCCGACAAAACCTTCCCATCAATCATTACAGCAGAACCCACGCCCGTTCCAAGCGTAATTAAAACCAGGTCGTTAGCCCCCTTACCACTGCCGAACCGCCATTCACCAACAAGCGCCGCCTTAGCGTCATTCTCCAGCGCCACCGGAATACGCCATCGCTCCATAGCCCACGTTGCAAAATCAACATCCTGAGCATCCGGGTACTTCACATACTTCGATAAAACCTTATACTGTTCCGTATCAATAATACCAGGAAACGCTATTCCAATCCCCGTAGGCGTAGCGTCATGCTCCCGTAACAGGGCATCGACCTTGTCTCCGATCTCCGAAAGTCTGGCATTCAGATTAATATGCGATGACGCCGCCAGCGATGCCTGCGCCACCAAACGGCCTTCATAAATCAAGCCCAGCTTGATCATCGTTCCGCCCATATCCACACCTACCACCACATTCATATTCGCGGTTCCCATAATTATCGATTCCAGCTTTGTTCAATTTCCTCCAGGCTGCGTTGTTTGGTTTCAGGTATCCATCGCCATACAAACCACAGTAAAAAGATAGCGTTAAGCATAAACAGCCAGAAGGTATAGGCTCCACCTAACTGTTGCAGCAGCACAGGTGTAAATTGCGTAATGGCCAGCACCCCGATCCAGAGTACCACCGTACAAAACGACATTGCAACGCCACGTGTACGCGTAGGAAAGATCTCCGCGATCAGCACCCATGGAATCGGTCCAAGCGACGATGCAAAGCAGGCAATGTAGGCCAGTATAAACAGGATCAACCACGGCCCGTTAGTCATATTAAAGTGAAAACACACGCCTACCGCCAGCAGGCATACAATCATACCCGCTACACCCCATTGCAAAAGTGTTTTACGCCCCGCCTTGTCAATAAGCCAAAGCGCAACAAACGTAAAGAGCGTATTGATAGAACCGATCAATACAGTTTGCAGCAATGCCGATTCAGCAGCAAAGCCGATCTGCTTAAAGATCTCAGGAGCATAGTAAATAATAGCATTGATACCCGTGATCTGCGAAAAGAGAGCCAGCACAATACCGATTATCAGCGCGGGTTTCAGGCGCTTACTAAACAGATCCCGAAATGTTCCCACCTCCTGGCGGAGCGATGTCTTAATCTCATTCAACACAACCTCTCCCTCTTCAACGCCGTTCACCTTCTCGAGTGTATCCAATGCCTCGCGATATCTGCCACGCTTTACCAACCACCGTGGACTCTCAGGCACGATAAACAGCAGTATAAGGAATAACACCGCTGGAATGGTTCCTGAACCAAGCATATACCGCCATCCCGTCTCAACATTCCAGGCCTCGTCGCCAAACGAAGCAATACGTAAATTCACGAAATAAATCAGATTGATACCGATCACGATCGCCAGCTGATACAGACTTACCAGCCTTCCCCGGCTCTGCGATGGCGCAATCTCAGCAATGTACAGCGGCGACAACATCGACGCAGCGCCAATGCCAAGCCCACCAATAAACCGGGCCGTAAGAAACTCTGCCAGATTTCTGGGAACCATCGCCCCGATAGATGAAATAATAAAAAGAATGGCCGTAACGATCAACACATTCTTCCGTCCAAACCGATCGCTAAGATAGCCCGCCGTCATAGCACCGAATGCACAGCCCCAGATCGCACTGCTGGCTGCCCACCCCGTCATAATAGGCGACAACTCAAACCGCTTTTGCAGATATCCGATAACCCCGGCAATAACCGCCGTATCGTAACCAAACAAAAGTCCCCCAAGCGCTGCCACAAGAGAAACCTTCACCACAAAAGCAGATGACGTCCCCGAAGCTGCACCACCGTCTATACGTGGTGTATTGATATTACCTGTCATATATAAATACTACTTGTTATAATCATCCTTTGGCGTATCCCCCATCTGCAATACCAGCGTACCGCCATCCTGTATAGCGGCCAGATCAATAAAAGGCTTACCTAGCTTTTTGCCATTCAACCGAATAGATTGCACATACCCGTTGCGGCCACTGTTATTGGTCGTTTCGATAACAAACGTCTTGCCCTTTGCATAGGCCGGATGAAGCGAGATCGTAACCTTATCAAACAACGGGCTCCCAATACCCAGCGACGGCTTCAAATCGGTCAGCCCCTTTACATCGAACAATCCCAGGCTCGCAATAACATACCACGCCCCCAACTGGCCCTGGTCTTCGTCCTGACCGTAGCCATAACCATGGATGCCCTTAGTACCGTAAAACTCATTACAGATAAGCCGCACCCACTTCTGCGTAAGCGATGGCTTTCCTGAAAAGTTAAAAAGCCAGGACGTATGGAGATTAGGTTGGTTGCCATGGTTATACAAACCGGACAGCCCGGAAAAGGCGTCCAGCGTAGTTCCACCACCAAACGCATTCTTCTGCGAAGTTGTGAAAACACTGTCGAGACGAACATTAAAATCCTCACGACCTATCTTTTTCACAAGAGCCTCCGGATTGTGCGGTACATAGAATGTATACTGCCACGCATTACCCTCCTGAAACCCACGCCACGGCTCGCCGGGTTTGAAGTTATCAATAAACTTCCCGCTGGCCAGTTTCGGCCGCACAAGCTTCAGTTGCGGATCGAACAGGTGCTCCCACCCGCGCGACATACGCATCAGCATTTCATAGTCTCCTTTTTTACCAAGTGCCTTAGCCCATTGGGCCACGGCATAAGCGCTGAACGAATACTCAAGCGTATGAGACGCTGAAAACATCCACGTTTCCTGCCAGTCACTGCTCTTGTCCTGATGACCTACATAGCCGTTCTTGACAAACTGCTCCACGTCGAGCTTTCCCGCACCACGGGGGCGATC
>Ga0065165_1001253_pt1 | contig 28752 bp, 31 predicted proteins | sample AraplaMF_Cvi_mMF_FD_63813 | JGI IMG/M metagenome (GOLD analysis project Ga0065165, IMG submission 63813) | Arabidopsis root microbial communities from the University of North Carolina, USA - plate scrape MF_Cvi_mMF (version 2) (version 3) | ecosystem: Host-associated > Plants > Roots >... | reverse complement strand
AGAACACCGAAGTATTACTATAAGTAAAGAAGTAGACTACTGTAAAGAAGCAGTATATATCATTCGACCACAACGGTCACCCCACATGTCCTGCGAGTAGTCTCGTGGGACATTTTTATTTCACTTTATAATAGTATTCTAAGAACTATTGGCACCCTTCGGTCGTTAGAGTAAGTAGGTTTAAGGATTGGTGAGTATCCCTGGTGGTTCGGGGATACGCAGATAGAGGGGTTTGGTTTAAAGCGCCCCGCTTCTTCCCGTACTACGGGATCAGGCGGGGCAGCTTTGTTTTTATGCTTTACTGAAATTCACTTGTGTTTTATTTCACACCGTAACACTACAACCAAATAATCCCCTGATCAAGCACTTCAACTCCTGGCGCAAAGCGTAAGCGATGACTTGCCGTGCCCAAGATATTCGGTGGTTGCTCTAAGATTTGGCTAGTCTTCAACTGGCGAAGAGAAACAACCGTACAGGTCGACGCGGCCTGTACCCACATCGTCATGTAAATCCCGCCACCAATTTTCAGACTGACGCAAAATCTCTATCCCTCTTCCCGAAGCGCCCGCATCCCGAACCCATCCCAGTCGCCTTAACCCGCACTCGCTAAAATATCCCCAATCCGCCCATTTTTTAACCAAAATGCGGTAAATTATTCCCATAATCACAATAATCAGTTCACCATTTTACTTCCCATCGTATGAACCCAATACCCGCAGCCGACCAACGGTTATCCTAGTGTAATCCGCGCACACCACACCATACTCGATCGATCGCGTTACTTACCCTACCGATCGATAAATAAGTTTAACTTAGTGATTTCGTGAGCTACGCATGACATGAAGAATCCGCTACAGTTTTTTCGCAATCAATACATTCTGTTTATAAGTACGATTGTTGTGATCCTTATCGCTAACCAGGCCATCATACAATACGACCTTAGTTTACAGAATGAAGATGCCCGCCTGATAAACATCGCGGGCCGGCAGCGTATGCTCAGCCAACGTATAGCAAAGCGTATGCTTTACACACGCGACGAACTTCGCCGCACAGGCGTGCCCAATAAAGCAGGACTCGATACGCTGAAGAAACTGATAGACACATTCGAAAAAGTACACTTCAGTCTGTTGCAAGGCAGTACGGAGTTTGGTATAAGCGACCGCCGCACAGCGTATACAGATTCACTCCTAGTAGCCAACACACCCGCCCTCACCACCATGGTCACCGCCGCACGCGAACTGCTGGCAACACCTGACCTAGCAACTGCCGAATATACGGCGCACACAGTAAGCAACCATGAGCTCCGGTTTCTGCTCACCATGGAACACACGGTTATCGCCTTCGAACATGAAGCCGAGGCCAAGCTGCGTCAAATCAAAATCGTTGAAGTATTGCTTGCCGTATTGGCAATAGCTGTGCTGCTCCTTCAGTTCCGCTATAGCTTCCGCCCTATGATCCGCGACCTGCGTAAGAATATAGGAGACCTCGCCGAAGCCAACAAAGAACTCACAGCAGCCAACGAAGAACTCCAGACCAGCGAAGAAGAAATACGTGCCAACCTCGATCAGATCAACGCACTGCAGGAAAATTTATCCAGCAGCGAACAACGCTACCGCGAATTGGTAGAAGGTGCATCCGATATGATCTATGAGCTCGATGATACGGGGAGATTTAACTATATAAATCCGGTCATGGAGTTCGTAACCGAATACACCAAAGACGAGCTCCGAACCAAACACTATTGGGAACTCATCCACCCCGACTACAAAGAGCATGTAATCAAGTTCTATAAGAACCAGGAAGCATACGGCAGCGAGTCTACCTACATGGAGTTCCCTATACTCACCAAGGAAGGATTTGAAATATGGATCGGTCAGAATGTAAAAATGATTACATCCGAAGCCCGTTTCAAAAAAGTAACCGTAGTAGCACGCGACATCACCGTATTACACAATGCCCGCGAAGCACTCCGAACTAACGAACAACTCTTCCGAACTCTGGCAGAGAAAGCGCCCGTAGGCATCTATCAAATTAAACCCGATGGCCGCGTTACCTTTATAAACAAACGCTGGTTCGAAATAACAGGACTCGACCCTGACGATACAAGTCGCGACAGCCGTATCGCAGCACTACACCCCGAAGATCGCGACCGTGTACTCGGCGCGTGGGAGCAAGCTTTTAAAGAAAAAACAGAATTCGCTGTCGAATTCAGATACCATACACAATCCAAAGGCACACGATGGGTATCCAACCTCATCAGTCCCATATACGCTGTGAGCGGGGAAGTTATAGGTTACATCGGCACCACCACCGACATTACCACATTGAAAGACGCCGAGCTGATACTGCGCGACGCCAAAGAGAAAGCAGAAGAAGCCACACTCGCCAAGAGTCAGTTTCTCTCGATGATGAGCCATGAGATTCGCACCCCCATGAATGCCATCATCGGACTTACAAATCTACTATTGCAAGACGGCCCGCGCGACGACCAGTTCGAAAGCCTCAACCTACTCCGCTTCTCTGGCGAAAATCTCTTACACATCATCAACGATATACTCGATTTTAGCAAAATCGAAGCGGGTAAACTCACACTTGAAGAAGAAGATTTCAACCTCCAGATGCTCATGCTCAACACACGCAACATGCTCGAACAGCGTGCACGCGACAAAGGCATCGAGCTATACTTCCAATACGACGAAAAAGTACCGCTCCACGTACGCGGCGACTCCGTGCGCATTGGCCAGATCGTAACCAACCTGTTGGGTAATGCCATAAAGTTTACAGAACGTGGATACGTAGAGCTGACCTTGTTATCGGCAGGTACACAAGGCAATAAACAACGTGTTACGTTCCGTATAAAAGATACCGGCATCGGCATCGAAAAGGATAAAATCAACCTCATCTTCGAAAGCTTCTCACAGGCGTGCTCCGACACCACGCGTAAATTCGGAGGCACAGGCCTTGGTCTCTCCATCACCAAACGCCTGCTCGAACTCATGGGCTCGCACATAGAAGTAGAGAGCACACCGGGCTATGGTTCGCAATTCTCATTCACGCTACTACTCGACGAAGGACACGCTGCCATTGACGATCAACCGGCAGTACAAGACCATACGCAAAACTTCCAGAAGAAAGCCGTAAAAGTTTTACTCGTAGAAGACAACCGCGTGAACCAGATCGTAGCATCAAACTTCCTGCAGCGCTGGGGCATAGAAGTAGACTTTGCCAACCACGGTAAAGAGGCCGTGGATATGGTACAGAGCAAAGCCTATCAGCTTGTATTGATGGATCTGCAAATGCCCGAGATGGACGGCTACGAAGCTTCGAAACGTATACGCGCCATGGACCACGATCCGTACTTTCAGGAAGTACCCATTGTGGCACTCACCGCGTCGGCCATGATCGACATCAAAGTCAAAGTGCTCGAAACCGGTATGAACGACTTTATCAGCAAGCCGTTCCAGCCCGATGAGCTACAAGCCAAGATTGGCAAATACGTTTTACAGGACGGAGAGCCTCCGGTGTCCGATCGCTACAAACTCAACATGGATCTGTATACACAGGGCGACCTCGCCTTCAAACGCGAGCTTGCCACGCTACTTATCCGCAACATCGAAGAGCTCCGCGAAGCCCTTACACACGCGCTCACCACCAACGACGCCAGGACCTTCATACAAGCCTGTCATAAAATAAAGACAACCCTCACCATGCTCGGGGACCAGGAGTTCGTACAACTTGTAGAACACCTCCGCCTGGCCGTCAGCGCCCGCCCCCAGGCCGGCGCCCACATCAACGAAGACATAAAACGCTTCCAATCCATTTCCCACAATATAATCACCGGCCTCCGCGAAGAAATCAAATCCGCGTAATAACCCTCCGCCGCAATTCTTTATTTCCGATAGCAATTAAAGAATTGCGGCCCGGCGCCGCCAGCTCTGGTCCGCTCTCATTGCTCCCTGGTTTTCCGCTCTGGCACTCCGCCCTTACCCTGATTCACCGCTCCTTGCTTCTCGCGTTGTACCCGCCATAGCCGTTTCGGCGACGGCGGGCTCACACTCGCGCTACTCACGCAACCTTCTTACGAAAATATTCGTATTAAACCTTGTATTCTCATCCAAAAGCACTTACACTTGTATTACGAAAACATTCGTATATAATGAGCTCGGCCAAAAATCAAAAACCGACGGAAAAAGAGCTGGAAATCCTCCAGATTATCTGGGAAAAGCAGCCCACATCCGTAAAAGACGTACACGACGCACTCGGAGGTGAAGACGCCAATGGCTACACCACCATTCTCAAACTCATGCAGATCATGCACGATAAGGGAATTCTTACCCGTGAGCGCAGTGGCAAACAACACTTATATATGTCTGCCGAATCTCCGGAGAACACCCGCCAGCAGATCCTCGACAAGATGATAAACACCGTATTCCAGGGCTCGGCAATGAACCTGGTAATGTCGGCTCTCGGAAACAAACAATCGTCGCGCGAAGAGCTGCGCGAAATCAAGAAGTACCTCGAACAACTTGAAGAAGACGAATAACCCATACCCCGATGCATTACTTCTCCGCTCCAACCGCACAAGCCCTTAGCTGGACACTGCTGCACTCGCTGTGGCAGGGCGTACTCATCATGTTCGCCCTCATCCTACTGCTCCGTTGTATACCCACGCAGTACTCACGCATACGTTATGCCGTGAGCCTTACTGCGCTGTTCGGCTTGCTCGCAAGCGCAGTCATTACATTCACAGTATACACCACGGCCCCCGTAGCAGAAGCACGGCCTACACAACAGAATCCTTACCAATTTGTAGCGTATCACCCTCAGCCTGCAACAGCCAATGCTGCACAACTCAGTTGGATAGATACTGCCAGCCATTGGGTTAACACCAATAACACACTTATACTAACACTCTGGCTCATCGGCGCCACACTCTTTAGCTTACGGGTCACAGCAGGGTGGTTTTACATCAACACACTGCGCCAACGTGCCCATACACTCAATGACTCCTGGCAGCAATATATCCAGACACTGGCCACGCAACTAAAGGTAAGCCGCCTCGTGCAGGTTGCCGAATCCAGCATCGTGCAGGCCCCCGTCGTACTCGGATACCTCAAGCCCGTCATACTACTTCCCGTAGGCATGATCGGCGGCCTGAGCACAGAACAGATCGAAACCATACTCATCCACGAGCTCGTACACATACGTCGCCACGACTACATCGTAAACCTGATTCAGTCCTGCATAGAAGCCATCTTCTTCTTCAACCCGTGTATCTGGTTCATCTCACAACAGGTCCGTAACGAACGCGAGCACTGCTGCGACGATGCCGTGGTAAACATGAAAGGCTCTGCTAAACACTACATCCATGCACTGGCCATGCTGGAAGAAGTAAGACTCTCGCGTACGGGCCTCGCCCTGTCTCTCGCCGAAAACAAAAACATACTCCTTAACCGCATGAAACGTATGATGGAAAAGACCGCTAAAAAACATTCCGGCCGTGAGCGCCTAGTGCCGGCAGCACTGCTCATGATAGGCCTCCTGTGCGCATCGTGGATATCGATCAAAAGCCCCTCGGCGGAGTACGACGCCAACGACATCGCCACGATACAAAAAGACACCACCATTAAACGAAACGAAAAGTCGGGCAGCTACTCCCGTACCGTGATCACCACCATCGACAAAGACGGCAAACCACACAAAGAAGTATTCGAAGAATACGACGGCGATCAATCCGAACACAAGTCTTACGACATGGACTTCTCCGTGGATCTTCCCGAACCTCCCGAAGTACCCGACATGGCACACATCCCTCCCGTTCCCGATATGCCTATCATACCCGACTTCCCGGCAATGCCTTCACTACCCAGCATGACGGTACACATGGGTGCCCTGGATCCAATCTTCGACTCCACCATGCACAGGCAGATCGAAACCGCTATGAACATGCACTTCGATACAAACATGGCCGACTGGAGTAAAGAAATGGCTAAGTGGGATGAAGCTATGCAAGGCTGGAACGCCGAACACAGCGAACAATTCAAAGCATTCGAAGCAAAAATGCGCGCGTGGGAAGAAGAGAACGCCGATAAAATTGCAAGCATAGAAAAACATGCACAAGCCATAGAAGCAAACGCAAAAGAATTCGAAAAAGAACTTCAGAAACAATTGGTGAACGATGGCTACCTGAAAAAGAACGAGAGCTTAAACAGCGTCGAATGGAGCAACGGCGAATTGAAAGTAAACGGCAAACAGATTGAAGACAAGCACCGCGCTAAATATGACGAACTTCACAAAAAGTTCTTTCATACAACGCCAGGTAAAATGATCTACATCCGGTAGAACAATCCCTACATCATAAAAGAAGTCCCCCGATACGTCAGGGGACTTTTTAATTTATATCCGTTCCACGCCCAGTCCTGGTTTATCTGAGCAGTACATAAAGCCGTCTTTCAGAATAAAGCCACCGTGTACTACATCCTTCGCCAGGTCAAGGCTTCCGTCGAGGTCGATATACTTGGTTGCCGAACACGAGAACGCCGCATGCAGTGCCGCGGTTATACTCACGATGCTTTCGTCGTTACAACCCCAGAAGAGGTCTACCCCTTCGTACTGCGCCACGTCGGCAATCTTTAGCGCCTGGCTCACACCACCGCACTTCATAAGCTTAATATTGAAAATGCCGGCAGCCTTAGGGGGCTTGATCAGTTCGATAGCGTCGGCCGGTGTAATCAACGATTCATCGGCAGCCATAACCGCACGAACCTCCTTCGGCAACGCCCGCATCTCGGCAATAGCTCTTGCCGGCAGCGGCTGTTCAATAAGCTCAAGGTTTAGATAGTCGAACGTGCGGCCATAGAACTGTATAGTCTGCTCTACCGAATACCCCTGGTTTGCATCGATGCGGATAACGATTCTACTCCCCACCTTCTCACGAAGCTTCATCACACGCTCCACATCTTCTTCCAGATCTTTGCCCAGCTTGACCTTTAGCACCGTGAAGCCACGCTTGATATAATCTTCTGCTTCCTTCAACGTCTCTTCCACATTCTTGATCCCGATCGTATTCGATGTGGGAAGCTTGGCTATCTTCTGTCCGAGGAACTTCACCAGCGGCACACCCAGGAACTTCGTAAAGGCATCGTGCAGGGCAATGTCCAACGCCGCGCGCGCGGCTGGATTCTTAGGAAACTTCTTCCAGACATCGAACGTAAGCTGATTGAACTCGCGTATATCGCGTCCAACCAGGAACTCGATGTTCTTCGCCTCAAGCGCGGCAATGGCTTGCGTCAGGCTTTCACCTACAACGTACTCGCTGGGGTTTCCCGAGCCAATACCCGTTACACCGTTCTCCAGGGTGATCTCCACAAAAACGTTACGCACCTCATCTACTGTCTTGAAGGCAATCGTATAAGGCTTTGTATTACCCAGGTCTACACTCCAGACCTGTATATCTTTAATCTTGCTCATGCTGTAGTTAAAATAATCTATACTAAGGTTATACCGGCTATTGGGCTTTTGCTTTAATCAGTTTTTCGAACACCGGCACCAGACTGTCTATACCGTCCTCCAGTGGTAATACCGCCGGTATACCAAGGTCGCGCGTATAGTCTGCGGCGGTCTGTCGCGCTTCCGCCACCGTCATCTTGGCCGTGTTTACCGTAATGGCTACCGTAGGGGCACCATAGATTTTAAAGAGCGCGATCTCGTCCTCCGGTTGAGCAATATACGCCGGGTAATAATCCATATCCTTGTATTGCTTCCGCGCCGGGTTATGCTGAAGCACAACCGCGTCGGCAGCTGCCGAAACAATCCACTCCGCGCCTGCCGGGCCACTGGGGTTCCGCATAGATGACTGCCCTTCAATAAAGATAATATCCGGCTTTGCCTCTTCGTAACAGCTTACTACTGCATGCTCCATCTCGCCCGAAATAAAATCGTTCAGTGTGGAGTCGAACACAAAGCCGTAACGTGCACCCTGCATCCAACCGGTCTGACCGGTGTATACCATCTCTGCTTTATACCCGGCGCGGCGCATAGCCTCCACGAGAAAACGAGTCGTTGTACGTTTACCCAGCGCGCAATCCGTACCGAGCACCGCTACCTTCGGACATTTCACCTGGGCAATTTTACCCGACCAGAAATGAAGATCTTTGAACTTCTTCGGGCGGCGCACATCGATAATCTCAAGTCCTTTGACACGGGCCAGCTCGGCAAGCTCCGGTATATCCGACACATACTCGTGCAGTCCGTTCACAAGACCATAGCCATTATCAAGGGCCTCCTTCAGCATCGTACGCAAAGAGTCGGGTATTACCCCACCCTTCGTGGCCACGCCTACAATACAGTAGCTCGCCTTTACCGGAGCGGTAGCCGCAAATTCCGTAATGCTGTTATAGATCGGAATGTTCCGTGTATGACCATCAAGCACTTCGCCCGCGTCTTTACCCGGGTGCTTCTCATCAATTACGCCAACAATCGTGAACCGATCTGTCCCGCGTATTAATCCGTGCGCCGTTTTAGCGCTGTTTGTATCCAGATAGCCACCCGTTAAAACAATGGCATTGGGTTTCGTCATAGCCGTTCAGGTTTGTCTAAAGGGCAAAAGTTCGAACATTAAAGCGAGTTTTCAAAAGACAATCCGCAGTACCGGGGCATATCGTTCATTATATCCATACCCCTGGTATAACCCGACCTACACAATCCCATACAAAACAGAAAAGCCGGAGAACTATAAACATAAATCCCTAAAGGTGGCACACTATTCGCAACTGGGTTTCGCTGTACGCCGACGTTGCCGGGCCTGATGCCCAGAGGTACAGCCTTTGTTCCCTTCGTCAGGCGATCTTCCGGATCACAGAATGGCAGGGAGCAACGACCGTAATGAACCGGCAAACACATCACGGAAGCATATTTTTAAGTAAATTGGAAGTAATAACACCAGAGCATACCATGCAAAAGCGATTTTTAAGAATGCTGGTACTTACCGGCGGTGCCATGTTTCTCACGCTCGGGCTAAAGGCCCAGTCCATTGTTGGCCGTTGGCAGCTTACCAACCAGACCAACTGCATGGACAACGAGATCTCCATGTCGACCCCGGAAACCGAAGACCTCCTGGCCGATATGAAAAGCATGTCCGGCGGCGGCACACCACAGGTTATACGGTTTAAAGACAATAACTCCGGAGAAGAAACTACCCGCATCATCAGCCGCAAAAAAGCCTACAACCCCAAATCCTTCCTGTACAAATACAGCGGCGAAACACTTTACATCCTCGACAAGCGTTCGCAAACCATGATCGAAAGTTTTACCGTAGAAAAGATTTCTACCGACTCGCTCATTATCACAAATGCTGTCCGGGCCTGCGAAACCAAAATATTCATACGCCTAAAATAATTGGCCGCCACCGAATCAAATCAAGGCGAATTGGGTTGTCTTGAGTAACTTTGCAGTTATGATTGACTCAATCGTCAAACGCGATATCCGGAAACTCAAGCTCGATGAGCTGAAGGCTTTTTTTGTGGAGCACGGCGAAAAACCGTTCCGCGCCCAGCAGGTCTACGAATGGCTCTGGCATAAATCAGCCAAGGATTTTGATCAAATGACCAACCTTTCCGTTGGGCTGCGCGACATGCTCAAAACGCATTTTGCCATCAACCACATCCGCGTAGACAACATGCAGCGGTCTTCCGACGGCACAATTAAAAACGCCGTTACCCTGCACGATGGCCTCGTAGTCGAATCCGTTTTGATCCCGGCCGAAAAGCGCATTACCGCCTGCGTATCATCACAGGTAGGGTGCAGCCTGGCCTGTAAATTCTGCGCAACCGCGCGACTGAAACGCCAGCGCAATCTCTCGCCCGACGAAATCTACGACCAGGTAGTCGCCATAAAAGAACAAGCCGAAACCTTCTTCGGCCGCCCGCTTACCAACATCGTATTTATGGGCATGGGCGAACCCCTGCTCAACTATGCCAACGTAACGGCCGCCATCGAAAAAATTACCTCGCAAAAAGGCCTGAACATGGCATCCCGGCGCATCACCCTCTCAACCGTGGGCATTGCCAAGATGATCATTAAAATGGCCGACGACGAAGTGAAGTTCAACCTCGCCGTATCGCTGCACGCCGCAACCGATAAGACCCGGTCGTCCATCATGCCCATTAACGACACCAACCCTCTTGGCGAACTCGCCGATGCACTGCGGTACTGGTATCAGAAAACAAAAAAGAAAGTCACCTACGAATACGTCGTGTGGCGAGGCATTAACGACACCGAAGAACATGCCCGAGCACTCCTTAAATTCTGTAAAGTAATCCCGTCGAAAGTAAACCTCATCGAGTACAACCCCATCGACGACGGTGAGTTCCAACAGGCTTCCGAAGCATCGCTCAACATGTACATGCACATCCTCGAAGAACAAGGCATCACCACCCGCGTTCGCAAAAGCCGGGGCAAAGACATTGACGCCGCATGCGGACAGCTCGCCAATAAGAGCTAACGTCAGTTTGCCCCTTCAGCAACCGCTATAAATATAGAACCGTTCCGGACAACCGGAGCGGTTTTTTTATGACACACCTGCAAAAACCAGCCGCGGAGACTACGCCTGGGCACGCACCGAACGATCAGGATACTCTACAACATCGTGAAACGATATGCCGAGAATCTGCAAAAAGCGTTCTGCCTGGTTGCGCGAAATGCTCTTGGGGAAATTATAAGAATACTTATCAGAAAGCGTCTGACCGAACTCTGTCGTGTAATATTCCGACAGCTGTTTATAAATCGAATCGTATTGTTTGCTGTGGAAAACGAAATCAACAACGTTTAAACCAGCAAGCCCCTGAAGCGACGTCAGGTCAGCCTCGTAGCGGGCAGTGTTTGCACCCTCGGCCGAATCGCACGTAGCGATAACCCGACCGCGCGAAGCTTCTTCGGGTTCGAAGGCTTCGTCATTATAAAAGAATACTTTTCTATGAACTATAAATTTTGACATGGCTCTGAATCGTGAGTAATAAAGATAAGAAAGGTTTTGCGGGATCGTTTACGGCAGATTAAGCCACTGCGCGCAAAGTACTACGGAAGTAATGTTTTCAAACGTTTCGCAAAAAACCCATAAAACCACCCGGCCGCGAAAGAAAAGGCCAGGGTTTCCCCCGGCCTGATCCGTAGCGAACATGAAAGATTTTAATAGGGAACCGAAAATATGATAGCCTCATAAGCATTCGAAAAGTAGTTCGCACCACCGTCAACATTCCTGCATGCTAGGCGATAATAGTATGTCCCAGATGTACTGAGGTCACTGTCTACCGCATCAACCGTACAATGGAAGAAGAGTTCGGAATCGAACCGAAACGTTCGGGTCGAAATGGTTGTATATCCCGTAAAAATCGGGGACGATGAACGCTGCAGCTGACACTCTACCATGTCTACACCACCACTATCACGCCTGCCATAAAACCCAATTTTCACGTATGGTCTAAGCCCTCTTGTCTTAGCAAAACCATGCGACTCTGGACCGTAATTTTTCGACGATATTTGCGAACTTAAACTACGCCAATCCGCTGCTCGCGTCGAAGTTGCTCCGTTACCGCCAAATAGGACATTCACATCACTAGCCAGTTTTTGTGATGTAATCGATCCATTGACCACCTTATCCGTAGAAACAGATCCGTTAGCCAGCTTGGCTTCTGTGACCGATTGGTTGGATAGCTTCGCCGTATTAACAACACCATCAGAAATCTTACCAGTTGTAACTGCGGCATCGCCTAACTTTGCTGTCGATACTGAATAATCCAACAGCTTAGGCGTCGTAACCGCTCCATCCGCAATACGCGACGTACTCACCCACCCTGGCGCTTTAATGGCCGCAATTTCATCAACCAACGATATACCGGCGCTGACAATCTTTTCAGAAAAGCTTTTCAACCCTGCAATGATTTGGTTACCGCGCGTCAACACAACGCCATCCGAAATAGCATCGAAGTAAGTTCGACCGCCACCGGTTGTAAAAGGTATCGACTCTGCTCCCAAGGGAACCTGGTATACGATCTCAACAGTGGATAGTGTTTGCGTTGGCCGTGTTGTTCCATCCTCATACGGCAACACAGTATCCTCAATGGGAGCAGCCGCCTTTACATAAGCGGGGAACGATGACACTGTTGCGCCCGCGAACTCAATAATGGTACCATCAATGTAAACAAAACCGGGTGCTATACTAAGCCCGGTAACCTGGCATCCGGATAAAATGTATGCGCCACGACCTTTGAGTAATACCGAGCCGGACTTATCGGCAAGATTTTGTAATATCTGAAGATCATCCAGTGAACGTGGACGACCACCTGTTTTTAATGCTAAACGTCTCATGTTGCTTTGTATTAAATATAAAATAAGTTGTAGTGCATCGTAGCGATGCGATACCGCAATACCTGTCCTTTGATCTGGTCTTCCAGTGGCGCAAGATCCAACGGTACGTTTACTTGAAAACCGTCGATCTGAAAACTGTCATACTCGAAAGAGAAATACAGATAGCGTGGAATAGCGCCTTCTTCCGTCCAGTAATCAAAGTCGGGCTGCTGCCCTTCTGCTGGATAATAGTAATCATACTCACGTTGATCTGTGGAATGAATCACCTTGATCCGTCTCAACTGTGCGTCGAAGAGATCATTCAACATTCGCTCAAGATGGATCGTCTGACCGTTGTAGGTCAGCTCGATCCTGCGCGCTTCGACCCAGGCAAGAAACGAATCGTTAAGTGTGCGAATCGGAATCAGCAACGATTCCAGCCACGACAACATAAACGTGTTACGCCACTGCGGAGGCACGATACGCGATACATGTTTTGAAATGGTAAGCTTAAACATTTTGTGGTGTATACGTTATCAAATCGTTAAAAGAATAACTCGGAGTATCGTCTTCAACCATATATCCCGAAGCAGTCTCATAGACACGCGTAATGAGGATAGTTTCCATTCCAAGAATCGCTTGTGCGGAAGCGATAGATACATCGATGACACCAGGAACGCCCTGAATCACATCGATGATCCTGTTGAGATACACCAAACCATCGAAATCAAGATTTACCAGATAATTGTTAATGGCATCCGCTACATTCTTCTTCACGACACTTACATCGTACAAGCCATCGAAAAACACCTCCGCTGAAACGCGAAGCTTATCACCATTAAGCGACACCACCTGGATCTTCGTACCCGCAAACTTGATGCGTTCCAGGTAGGTCTCCAGCTGATATACCTCCTCACGTGTCAACGGTTCCTCCGACCCCACTCCGCCTTTGGCCACCTTGATCTGGAGAACAACACCATTTCCGGTATCCGACTCCTTATACGACGACCGCGTCACAATACGCTTCGCCGCATCCAACACCGGGTAAGTCGCTACACCGTTGACGACCTGCAATTGATCGCCTGTCTGAAACTCACGAACACGCGCCACATACCACGAGGGCGTGCCGGCCTGTCTCGCGGCGATCTTATCTTCAACTTCCTTCCGAAAAAGGTCGAACACCATCTCATGGAATTGAATGGCCACCGCCGTGACATAAACCCACAGCCGCCAAACCGCGACTGCAGATGCGGATGAAAGACGATTCAGTTCCGATCGTCTCTCCTTCTCCGCGATAATTTGATTACTGATCTCTGTTATTGAACGTGCCATTATTTTTTCATTGAATTGTAATGAATACCTAAATCAAACTCCGATTAACCATCACCTTACCGTCTCTCTAACGCGGAAAACTATCGCAATGTATTTCGATCAACTATCGCATAGTTCGCATGCCCCGGATTAACTTCGTCAGCACCGTATCCTTTTAACAAAACACGATTCTTCTGAGGACTATAATCTTTAATCCGATAAGCATCCGCTTCCTCCACGGTAATACCGTAAATCCGTATGCGTTGTCCCTGAGTAGACGTGCCAAAAAGATAAAGATTCGGCAACGCCACTGAACCAGATGAAGCTGTATACGAAAACACTTTATCAAAAACAGTCCCGACAGGATCGTTATAAAGCGACCCGACACCAATGTCTGTAGGTTGTGCACCAAGACGAATAAAAGAAAAATACGGATTATCAAGTATCTTCATACGCCAGGTCATAACATAGTCACGACCGTGAACATGGGGTATCGTTCCGCCTTGATCAGACGCCGACGCCGGTAGTTGCGATCCAGTCTGGATCTCAACGTACTTGCCATCTGCGTCCTCTCCGTACGTTAGTATCGGATCGCCTTCATCTATTCTCCAGCCACTTGAAATATTTGTCAGACTGTAAATCGGCGCAACGCGTTCGATCTTATCGAACAGCAGATACAGTTGACAATCGGCAGAGGGCTTGATATCCTGACTTTGCGACAACGAATAAATATCAGCATCACTCAACACCCCTTTCCATACAGCGGCAAACGACATATATCCATTAAACCAATATGGCCCATATGAATCTCTTCCAATGCAAAAAGGCGCGGTAAAGTCACTGATACTCTTTGCTTCATCGAACAACTCCCGCACGAAAACACCATTGACAAAAATTCTCCACTTGCCTCCGCCTTCCGTAATTGCTACGGTAATCAGTCGCGATAAATTCGTTCTTATTGTATCCGTCTGCAAATATTGGCCGTTATAAAAATAGAGCGCCTTGGTGCCTCCGAAGATAAGCTTCGCTTTAGATCCCGAATCCCGCAACCCCAAAATGTTCTCATAGCCAGAAAAATTCCTATCGGAGTCCAATGCAAACTGAAACATATGCGTATAACCACGCTCGGCGGTTGGCTTTAATCCGGGAATTTCAATCCAGTGATTATTACTAAAGCGCAATGCCTTATTTCGCACAGGAAGCCCCTTATTAGTAATCGGCGTTACAGGAATCTCGGGAGTTGTATTGAAAAACCGAATGGCATAATTTCCGGTATAGTCACGACCATAAGTTCCATCATACTGGTTACCAAAATCAGCGTCTAAAATGATGTTCGACAGGCGCTTATACTCTTCGGTTTCATGAATTCTCCTCAAAACCTTAACCTCATCAGGCTCGACCGCCCGATTTAGTACAACACATCGCGATGTATCGGTTGAGCGCGTACTATACGATTTTGAAAAATTTAATTCCTCAATAAGACTGTAAGGCCCATCGCCACCAGATTCGTAATAATCCCTATCGTTAGCATATAGACGCAAATAACCACCGCCAGAACGACCACCGCCTTTACAAACAATAACATAACACTTCCGTTCCTTTTCCGAATACCAATCAAAATGATTAGCTCCTTGTCCATTGATAAACTCGATGGAACCACCGGCCATAATGCGTATGCCGACGCCACCGCTATCATATCCATTCTTTCGCGTCATGAGAACATGCGTGAGGTTATTCGGATACGTTGAAAATATCGCTTGTTCTGGCCCAAGGAAGCTCACGGCAATCGTATAATCTGAATAGTTAACAGGTCCAAAGCCATCGATAACAGCATAGCTATCAACCTGATTGCCGCGCCACGAGTAAGAGCCTTTGAACTGCTTGGCATATACATTCTCCCATGAAGAAGGCTGCAACAAATTACCAAATCCTAGCTCTTGCGAAGTAAATCCATGTAGAATACAATGATTCGCGACATTTCGTATCTCCAGAAGCTCAATGGAGTATATGCGTACACTCATCCCTGGAGTCGTATTCCGGTAATCTACGCGGAAATCCAAATGCCCCGAATTATCTGTAAATATCCGGTCCACATTCTTCTCGATTAGTAAATCCACTGGATCGGTAACATCATTCATGTAGACAGGCTGACCAACAATAGTAAAAGCAAAACCATTATTAGAAGGCCCCATAAGCTTGAGCTTCACCGTTCCTCTAACGAACCTTACAATCGTATAAGGATCGAAATCTATATCCGGATATACTCCACCCCAGTTCACAGAAGCTAAATTTGGAGTACCAAATGGCGCGGAATCAGGACCTGCGGTATATTCAACATAATTTCCATCAGCATCTGTACCCGTAGTAATCAAAGGGTTTCCAAGAGAAACAATAAACGTTGGAACCTCAGGCTCAAAAAAAATTTTCTTACCTGGATTATATTGTTCACTGATATCCCATGCCTTGCTGGAGTGTAACTCGTTTAAGGGATAGTGAGCAATAACATAACGACGCAAAAAATTGGGTACAATATTCTGTGAATGCAGCTCGGACATATTACTTCCCAACGGCGCAGCCGTCATGAAGATCAAATTGGAAACAGCTACATCGGCGTTACCCACCGTTATTGGCTCATCGAACGTAAACCGCTCTTGCGTGCCAGGCAATGCCGCAGTTGCAACACTCGCATTATTGATCCAAACCTCAATCATCGCCGCGCGACGAATAATCGTCAGCCGGAAAACAGACTCCTCTATATTCAGTAAACCCTGAAGCGGGATAGTAATAACTGCTCCGCCGTCGGTTTTCAAACCAACGTTGATTGCATCCACTCCGGCATGTGACACAGTCAGTGACGCCCCCGTTGCTGACGGCATAGACAATACCGTACCTCCGGTAAAACACGACAGAAGCATTGTTATTGTAAAATCCGAATTACTAAGACTATAGCGATAGTCCGGCACGATGGTAAAATACTTACTGATACCGAATCGCAACATATTCTCAGTAGCCAGCAGCTTATGCCTTATAAAATTCTGACTTGTTTTACTCATACATTAGTTCTTGTAGTAAAGGATACATTCCGTCAATCCACCGTAATTTTCAGTAGCACTATAACGAGCCACTGCCTTAATGAAGAATATCGTTCCACTCATTGTGTTGCCGGTAACCCATGAATTGATCCAGTTTTGCAACTCCGAAATATTCATAGAGGAACCGTAGGATTGACGCTCCAACCTCGCCTGAAACATAATTGTGATTTGAAAGTTATGAAACATTGACAGGTCACGCATGGTACCTCGAAACAACGCCTCGTCCTCGGTAAACATGTCACTATCAAATCGAAAAACTGACCGATATAACGTGTTACCCCCACCAATACCCTCCGGAAAATAAGACGCAGCAATTTTCGAATCCGTACCAAGCGGCACATACCCACCCGGTTGCCCCTTTTTCGCGCTATCCTCCGGCTGAAAACCCAGCGTATCCTGCTTCCCCGCAAGACGTGTATTCAGCAGCGACACATCATTCCACACATCTTCAAACAGATTATACAAATCCGTCTGCGTCGTAATGTCTCCACTAATCGTTCCCCAAAGACCACCGGCACTGGCAGCCGGTGCTTTATACGTTCCATCATCCGATAAGAACAAAGACCCCGAACCAGCATTACGAATCAACGCAATACGATTCTTCTCCTCTTGCGTCACGAACTTCTTACCGCTGGCAATGTCGCTGATCTGATCCGGAGTAAGATTTACATTTCCGGCCTCGGGTGCCAGATTGTTTACCGTCTTAACACCGCCAATCCACGCGCTTAGCGCGCCGGCACTTACACGCATTGTTTCCGCCGGTGTGTCTACCACCAACCAGTCCGCTGCGTTTATCTCCTCGCGAAGATTCAATTCCAAGATATAGCTCATGATACTTTTTGTTTTTCGAGTTTAAGTTGAATTTTATTGCCACCCCGGGTAAGGATAAACCGACGATTATGATCCGTCAGATAATCCGATGTATCCGTCACAGCCACATAAACGGTTAACGTAACCTGGGTACCACGCGCATCTTCCACCGTTAACGTATACGAGCCGGCCGACAAGCGACTGATGTTTTTCGTGATCGCACCGTTACTCCAGAGATACGCATAAGGCGCCTTACCTCCCGTAACCGCAATACGAATAAGACCATCACCACCAAGCAACTCGTTTTGAATACTGGCAATCGTTACCGATAGCGGCATATCCACTGAGCTGATCTCGTCCGAGTTATTGATCTCACGTTCCGTGTCTCGGAAGTACAATGCGCTGTTGGCTAAAAAAGCATCACGCACCGTAAGCTGGTCACCTGACTGGATCTCGCTCTCCACCGTCAGGCGGTTATCTTCCAGTAGCCACCAGAAACCCGCTATGTCGCCATAATATTGTAAGGCTATGTCATACAGACTCTGCCCGTCTTTCACAGATATTTGCATACATTAAGTAGGTTGTGCGTCTATAGTAATATCAAAATCATTTACGTCGAGCTTGTTCAGCCGGTAACCGTCCTTATGCAACTCCAGCCGTATACGCTGTGAAAGCTCAGTCGACGATATAGAACCGTTCTTAAACTCTACGATCGCCACACCAATTGTCGGGCTCTGCAGGAAATTACCTTTGTTCGCTTCGATTATCGTCTGCACATGCTGCTGATCCGAATCGCCAATAAGAAAATCTCCCCGTAGCACTTCCACCTGGTTCGTGTTGTCTAATAATATATCTTGATTTGCCATAGTACTATTGTATTGTTCCTGTACCCGTTCCGGTTTGTGCAGCCGCACTGCCCGTGGTAGCGACATTCACATTCACCACCGCATTTGCTTTGATATGATTAATAATCTCATCGGCTACAGCCTTCCAGAAATTCTGACGTATCGTCGGCAGATCGTCTGTACTCGCCGTTAGATCGTTATATTCGTTTGCGGCATTCTGCAGTGCAGCGCCTAAAAGCTGACTATTAAGAGGCATTGCGTAAAAGGTTTTGAATTTTAGTTTTTGCCTGGTTCAACTTGGCCTGGTCAGGATTCGTACCCTGCACCACCACCGTTGTCAAAACAGCATCGATAATTAACTCAAGTGCGTCGCGTAACGTATCGTCGCCTTTCGCTATCAGCAAGCCTTCCTCGGTTTGCTCGACCGTCGAAGACGCGATCTTAAGTCCCCAGAAAGTAAGCTCACTTGCCAATACAACAATACCCGTCTCCGTGTTCGTGGGAATAATAAACACCTTCGATCCTTTCTTCGGCATCAGCTTCAGGCCGGTCTTGGGACTCAACTCTACGTTCACACGAACATCAAAAAACTCAGGCTCATTAATTGGCAGCACATCTACCGTTCCTTCCTCATCATGAACGTCAACCACTTCGGCAAGCAACGGATACGTCTTTCCCGAAACCGCCAGTACCTGTATCATTTCCTGTAGTGTCATACTTTTGCTTCCAGTTCTATTTTTTGACGATACCCCGACTTACCAAACGTGCGCTCAACAGACTTAACGATATAAAAGCCCGGCTCCTTGGATTTTGTCGGATCGAGCAACTCGATACGGTCACCATGATAAACCGTTGGCATACCGAACGTGGTGAACGATCCTTTGAAGCCCTCGAACCTGAAACGTTTCAGATCACGTTCTGCAGACTCCTTCAGCTGCTCCTTTGTAATATTGTAATAGTTAAGCGTACGTAAGCTTCCTTCCGGATCGCCCAACTCTACCTCGATCTTCGTATTGTCCGATTGTGTTGAAATCGCCTTTACTTTAATCCGAACATCTTCCGCGCGTTGCCACTCCAGCTCGCTTTCTATAATATTCCCTTGAATAGCAAAACGGGGTGGCACAGTATTCTGAAGCTCCGGCCAATACGTTGGTCCTACATACAGCGTTCCTTTACGGAAAAATGCCTTCAGTGAATGCGACTTTGCTAACTCGTTCAGCTTACCGGCGGGCGTAGTGTTCATACGAACCTTTCCAAGATCCAAAGCCACACACTTCGCCGGATACGATGGTATGACCTCCTTCAAAAAAGCATCGAGCTTTATCTGCTTTGGCCAACTCTTCGTTACAGCACCACGCTTAAGCGCATACATCTCGTCCTCACAACCGATCTCGATCGGAATCCCTGGTTTTATAGAGGTTACAAACCCCGAAAAGGCCAGGTCATTCGTTCCATCATATCCCAGGTAGATCCGCACCGCTTCGCCAACGCTAAAAATACCGTTGTCGCCGGTTACCGGCTTGCCTTTAAAAGAAAGCTTCTTCGGAATAGTAACGGTTGCCGTATCGGTAAGATTCTCGTAAGAACTGTTAACCTTGACTTCCGCTACATCCAGAAACTCATGTTCTCCGATTTGTACTTTACACGTTAGACGTTTCATCTTTCTCTTCGATTAGGCGAAGCTCCAGCGGTTTATGACTCGATGCATTAATATCCATCGAGAACACATTCTGGAAACCCTGCCGGTGAGGATTACTGATACTCGTTATAACGATCTCGTCGATCTGATACAGCTGTAGAAAACGCGACACCACACGTAACGGTACCGGAGCACGCAGCAACGTAATCAAACGCGCGGCAGCCTGCTCAGGAAATACCCCGATCTCCGGCGATGCAAGCGTTACCTTGATGTTGATATCGAAGTCGCCTTCGGCGATATACTCCTTCACCGATCCGTTACGCCCCGTAATCTGCGTCTCTTCGATGATCTTATTCTGAGAGACCGTCATTAATACAGTATCCAGGAACATCCCTTCGAAAGACACCGTCTTCCCTTTATCATCCGTATACGATCCCCCCTTGATCTCAAGAGGCATAAACACCGGCGTATTCAAACGCGATGTCATACGTTCGTCGGTATGGAACTTCGCAGGACTATCCTGCGAAGTTCCAGCACCCGTTTGATTTACTTGTCCACCGCCGTCCGTTAAAACAGCGTTTCTAAGATTTACATTGAATATCATGGCCTGGTAATGGGGTTTGTTTCAAAATCACGAACAGCCTCAACAAACGTTTCTAGGATCACACGTTTAAGCTCACTCGCACCTTCCTTGAGATTCGTCGTACTTACCGTAAACGAATCCATAAAACGCTCGATATTAACCGTAACACTACGCGCCGCAGCAGGCTGGCTTTGCACACCGGTAAGCCCCATCGACGTGGTATCTTGTGTTCCCTGCGTTTGCCAACCGAGTTTACTCAACGACGTTCGATCGCCCAGAGCGTCCACAGCGCCGGCTTCGTTTTTCACAACATCATCAACCGCGGGATCTTCAACCGTCTTGTCGTCTTGAATCTTTTCTCCGGTCTTAAATGCTGATTGAATGTTATTAACGATCTTATCTAAGCCCATCGCCGAGGCGAGCTTGGAAAAAAACGCGAACAACGATTTAACTGCGCCAACGATCGAGTCGATTGCACCACCAAACGTGTCTACAATCCAGGCCTTAACCTTACCGAATATATCTTTGATGATAGGCCATAACCACTGAATCACAGAAATGAGTGCTTCGATCTGTGCACGGATCATCATAATCGGTGGCGACCATTCCCAGATGGCAAGCGCAACGCCTACAAATACATCCCACAGCTGTTTGAGTCCTTCCCACAGGCTGAGGACAATGTTTCGAAACGTCTCCGAGTTATTCCACGCAACAGCCAATATGGCAACGAGCGCAACAACAGCCAGCACCACAAGGCCAATCGGGTTAGCCGCAAGCGCAGCGTTAAGTGCCCACTGAACACCCGTCATTACAACCGTAGCTGCACGAAGCGCCCACTGTGCGCCAGCCATAACCAACGTCGCGCCATAGTTGGCCACCTGCGCAATCGTATTTCGCAAAGTAGCAGCATGCTGCGCCCATTGAACAGACATTACAGCCTTACTCACAGCCTCATAAGCTAACATAGCCGTCCCAACAGCCCACATAGCAGTATTATATGCCCACAGCCCAATCGTCGATACCGCCGTATACGCAGCACTTACTTTTTGCATGAGCGAATAAATGCCCATCGCAGACGTAAGCGCTAACACCACAGGAAGGATCCACTCCAGGTTATTACCCAGAAACCCGAAAACAGGCACCAGGTAATCCACCGCCTGCGTAAGCTGCGTCGCCAGATTTATTGCAAATCGGCTAAACGCATCGATCAGCGGCAGCATCGCTATACCGACTTTCTCCCCCAACACCGTGAGCTTATCGAACATAACTTGCTGCCTCGCCCCGGTTGTATTACTCAACGTTTCCATCGAGTTATAATACTTACCACCGGCACCACCCATGTTGGCAAAGGCCTGCTCTACATCCGAGAACGAAACCTTTGATTCTTCCGCAAGACCTTTTACCTCTTTAACCGACATCCCCATTACCTTGGCGAGCTCATCAAAAATCGGAATACCCCGACTCGAAAACGCCTCCAGATCACTGGTCGACGCCTGACCATTCGGCCCGATCGCAGCAAACGATTTAGCCATTTCGTCCAACGGCATCCCTACACCTGCAGCAACATTACCGATAGTACTGAGCTTCGTAGTTAGCGTGTCGGCATCGAAACCAAAGGCTAACATCTGCTTCCCGGCCTCAAGAACTTCAGCTCTTCCGTACGGTGTCTTTGTAGCAAACTCCGAAAGTGTATCGATCGTCCGCGTAGCGGCTTCGGCACTCCCCGTCATCGTAGTATAGGCAGCAGTAGTTTGTTCGGCTTCCAGCCCCAGAGCCGGTATTTGCACCAGCAGCGAACCGGTAGCCTTTCCGATACTTTTGTATACACTATCGATCCCGGTCTCAAGCCATTTGCCACTCTCCTCAGACGCTTCATCTTTCTTCGCGGAAGCTTTTTCCTTACCCTTCTTGCTCCCCTTTCCCTTCGAAGCTTTGGACCTACTCGTCTTCTTTGAACTTTCCTTGTCAGCAAGATTCAGCGCCTGTTCGGCCTTGTCAATAGACTTACTGTTAAACTTCTGGAAGTTTGAGAATAGCGGAGAAAGCGACTTGACGAACCCGGAAAAAGAAAGGATATAGTCCTCTACGTCTGCCATCGCCTGAGATGTAGCCTTGGAAGCCGCCGCGCTTTTATCATTAGTTGTTTTTTTGGCCATACCTACTTCGGTATTAATTCAGGATAAAATATTTTTATAATCCAGTCCGTCTCTTTTGCACGAAGTATCCAGGCTTCGTCATCCAGCGCCGCCGGGTCTATCTTGAAGAAGTACCGCATAAGCGTATTCGTCTGCCGTATGCGGTCTCCCCTGCCCAACGGTGCGGCGCTGGTTAATGCTTTGTTACTTTTGCAATTCGAACTTTAATAATCGCGTCCAGTGTCGCCATCACGCCCAGGAACAACTCCTCTTCCGTTTTAATGATGTCGTCGCCTTCAAGCCAGGTCGAGTTCAACAACACCTGCGCACCACGCACCGGGTTGTTCTGACCATGCGACAGCGATATAAACGCGCCGATCTCGTCAAGATTAGGCTTGCGGATCCAGCCCGAGTATACCTTACCATCATCACCTTCAACCGTCAGGTTATACACAGCTTTCGCCTGCGGATAACGTTTCTTAACCTCCAGGGCTTTTGCGCTTACATCTTCTACGATTGTTTCTACACTCTTATTCATGTTTTCCATCTTGCTACGGATTTATTGACTACAATAATTTTAAAAATGGGGGAGACATATCCCGCTCCCCCTCGGGATAGAGGCCCAGGTTATTTATTACCTAAACCGATAATACGGTTGCTGTTCCACTCGATATGCGAAGGCAACAACGTCAGTTCTATCGCGAACTGCTTGTCGTTCTGGTTCAGCTCACGGCTGTTATTCGTAATGCGGCAGTTGCGCACAGAATGATTCACAATGCGGGCAGTTTCCGGATGAACATACGAGATGTTGAGATCGAATTCTGAAATATCCTGAAGGCGGCCCGAAGGAACTGACGCCTGCATCTTCTCGATCTCCTCCATCGTCACCGTCAGTGTACACTCGGCAGTATAGTTGCCATAACCACGGCTCGTAGGCATGTTGCCCATACCATAGTTGTTCTCGATCTCGACGCTATCGCTATACGAAATAGAAGTAACACCATAAAGCGGAAGCGTTGCATTGCTCATACGGACCACTACCTGTGCCCAGTCATAAGCACGTCCATTTACTAAAGGATTCATTTACGTTATTCGTTTTTAGTTTAGAATTTATTAGGCCGCGGCAGAAAGCTTAACGGTATAACCGATAGTGAACTTGATCTTACGCGATACACCAACCGGAACCAGCTCAACCGCGATACGAAGCGTATCGTCTGAAAGAACATTCTGAGCCGGATTGATAATCACATCACCACCCGAAAGCTCACCCGCGGTAATCATCGCATCGATCGGACGCAGTGCCTCACTGCGGAAAGCACGCACCGTATCTTCCGATAGCTGACCCGACTGCGCGTTAACATACAACGGTGCAGACAGCGAAGGAAGAACCGCAGCGCGAATCCCACGGATAGCCTTATCGATAGCACGATTCTTTTCGATCGTATCGTAATCGTTGGCTGAGCTTGTCCATGAGCCGTTGAAATATGTACCGCCGATACCACGGTGCTTCTGAAGGAACAGGTAACCGCGGTTATCAAGCTCGTTCATCTGGGTAGTAGTAATGTTTCGAACCAATGTGCCGTTACCAAAAGCGGGAACGTCGAGTTCTGAACCACCAACATTGAACTTACCTACCCAAGCCATAGACTCATGCACGCTGGCACGTGCCAGCACACCAAGAGCCGTGCCGATAGTACCGATCGTAAAGCCCTTAGCCAGATACAATGACGCGCCGGTTGAAGCACCGTCCTGACCAATATTAACCGTTACACCGGCTGACTGTTGATTACGGGTATCCGGAAGTGATGTCAGCGTTGCCTCCGAAATATCGGCACACAGAATAACCGACAAAGGCATATGTTCCACCTCAAGCTGATCAACCACAAGCTGCAGCGCAGGAATCATCGAAACATCATACGGCTTCGAAGTGTGAATACCTACCTGGCGTAGCGCACCGTCTGCGCCGGTTTGAAACGCTGCCAACTCGCTGAAGGTATGATTAGTCTCGTCAACAGGCAGCGCATAAACCGCCAGATACAAAGACCCACTTGGGAACATACGGAAGAACTCCGTTACGTGATAATGAATCACCGGTTCAGCTTCCGCCGTCAGACCAAGTTGCTCAGCTTCAAGTACGCTGAACACCTGGCGCAAAGTCCCGGAAGCAAAGGCAGAGGGCACCGCCTGATAAAACAGCAGACCGCTGATACCATCCTGTGAGTCTGACACCCGGCCAAGGTTACCGGAACCTTTTTCAAATTCAATTGAAGATAGAGCCATAAATGAAAAAATTGTTTTTAATAAGTTTTAAAGTTTTTATTAAGGATACACCTGCTCATGACACGCATCGTTGTCGTACGAGCCTTTACAGCTGTCGCGGACTAAACGGTTGGGGACATGAAAGGTCAGACAAAGACACTGTCATGAACAGGCTATACCTTATTCTGTTTCTCCGGTGCGATCAGCGACCGAATCGCTTCCGTTACGCCGACGCCGGAAAACCCGCCGGATAATGCTGTTCTCTCTCTCCCGTTCCTCCTGCTCGTGTCCGGCGCCGCGTTGGTTCATCTCGAATTCAGTAGTGTAAGCGTTACCGTCCCCCTTCACCTTCTGCTTCTGTATCGTCACCGCCTGTAACGTCTTCGGTGAACCGTACCGGTCCTGGAACCACATACCCGCGATAAATCCGGTAAGCAAAAACACGCACCAGAGCAAAGGATGTTTAGCGAGCGTTGCAGGGTTGTTCATGTTTCACAGTTGATTTCTTTCGCCTTGTTCGTTTAGGATCTTTCGTTCCTAAAAGACCGAAACCCGTCAATAACAAGGGCACCCCTTCGGTCATCGAGACTTTACCAGTTACAATCATATATCCCGCAAGCAAAACGAGTGATGCACCCGCCAGACTGGTATACTTGCCAATATAAATGTTACGGTAATGAAAGCGCTCAAACATGGCCGTCCGCTTTACTACCCCGCCACGCATTGCGGATTCTTATAGAGAGATACACAATGGTCAACGCCGATATAATCACCGTTAGCCACTGATTCAAAACCTCACCAATCGAAAGATTGAGTGAGATACTCGCCGCAATTCCCGTCTTCAGCATCCAATCCGAGAATACCGACGATACAATAGATCGTGTAAGCATCATACTATACGAGATAGGTTTTAATGGTTTTACAAATTGAACTCAACGTCTTCGCATAAATGGGCGACTGTGCATAACCCGCCTTTTGAATCTCTTCGAAGAACCGGTCAGGATTATCTTTCACCGCCAGTGCTTTCTCATACCGCAGCGCACCATTCTTTCGGGCAGTCATAAAAACACGCGCATGGTCCGTAAAGCACGCTTCAGGAGTCTCATACTTTCTGAAATACGCCTTACCCGTATACTTGAAATACTTCTGACCGGCCAGTGTCGTAGGCTCCACACGTGTCACAGATGCCAGTCCGATTTGCGCTGCTGTAAGATCACCGCGTTTACTATACTCGAAAGTCGTTACCAATTGCTCGTTACCATTAATACCATCGAAATCCTTCACGCCAAAGAACATATTACCCGGCGCATGTTTACCATACCCACTCTCAAGAGCGGCCTGTGCCAGAATGATCTCCGGCAGTATTCCGGTCTTAGCATAAGTCTCCCGTGCATACACTGCGTATGCCGCCACAAAATCTTTTGGTGTCATGTTTATTGTAAATAAGTTTCCATCCTACATACACAAAGCAGATTGATCACATCGCCATGCGTATCTACGAATGCCCGCTAAAAAATTGATAATCTGAACAAAGACCGTTCGATCACGGCTTATTAAAGTTCAGCAGTAAAAATCCTCGGATTGATAAAAAGCGTTATGAGAGAGTCATCTTTTTCGGGAATACAAACCTTTCGTATTCACCCGGCAATCTTTTGGAATCAACAGAAATGTTAGGGAGTGGGTTGTGTTGATAAGAGTATAAACTGTTAGAGCATGTATTTTGTTTCGTCAAAGTTGAACATGATCGTCGTTTATGTTCACCTTCCAAAATACTACATCGTATGTGCTGATATTGACTTCATGATGTAAATATAAACTGATTTGGTTCGTGAAAGTTTCATCAAGAATGAACACGATCTAAGGATATGTTCGTGTCCAGATTTTACATCATATATCCGGATGACGTACTGCAAATATAGACTGATTCGACTCGTAAAAGGTTCGTTTAATATGAACATGACCGTCGTTTACGTTCGTCTTTAAATTCCACATCGTATATACTTAAACCCACTGCAAACATAAGCCGATTCGATCCGTGAAAGTTTCTTTAACATGAACATGATCATCGTTTACGTTCGTCTATTGGGACGTAACACGATTGCCCCCGGCTAGATGGGAATCTCAAAGGTAAAAAACCAAATCCCGCCCAAAAACACACAACCGCAAAGCATAAAAAACACCAACCAATAGCGCCAACGTTACCTAAAAAAATCCCTCCCATATACTCCTTTAGGAGTACTCGCCTCGCCCACATAAAAACACAAAAAATCAGCCTCAAAAAAAGCCCTATTTCAACCCGGAAAAAGCACCCAAAAAACATCCGCTAAACAGACTATATATCCGGCGGTTTTCCCTATGAAAAACCCTCTAAAAAGTCAGTTTTTTAACGCTAAAAAAAGCTCAAAAAATAACCCTTATATAGCCAAATAATCTTCGAAATTTCTGATAGTGTCACGCGTGTCGAAAAGTAGATTTGTATTGTTAAGCAACCAGAGAAAATAAATAAACAATACATATGACAACAACAAAAGTTAGCGCACAGGAAAGAAACGTAGAGATCAACAAAGCCTTCAACGACATGTATAACGAAGGTCGCGCGCGATACGGAAAAATTTCATTTACCGGAATCTATTTTGCGCTCTCCAAACAGTACGGACTTTCTGAAATGCAGATCCGTAGAATCGTTAGAGGCTACTAACACAAACCAACCATGACTGAAAAACAACAAAGCAAACAACCAACCAGCCGCGTCGACATTGCACTCGCGGTGATAACCGGCGCAATCAACGGTGGTCTGAAAAATGGTTTGTTCGACCTGGACGATGCCCGGCAAATTGCCGGCGCATTAGAGATCATCAAACGCGAATTGGTAAACAATTCCACAAGCTCCCTGGCGGAGCAGTATCCAGCACTACACACCAACCAAGACAACGATGAGCCAGAAGAAAAAGCATAATGCCAAACAGCAAGCAGTTCCCCAAAAACTACTGCAGATTCAGCAGGTATTCGAATACTATGCGGCACATCACGGACCCGATGGAAAAAAACCAAACCGGGCACAACGCAGAGCCGCAGCGCAGGGAATAAAATGTGGCAAGAATACCGCCGGCAGCAATGGCAAAAAACGAACCATGGGAACCAAACGTCAGCGCCTTACCATCGGGTAAGTATTGGCCACACTCCTACTCTTATCGCAACATCAAAAAACCAAAACCATGATCAACGAAACCATAAATAAAGTACAGACATCCACAACAAACAGCACCACACCCGTTGTCGCTTTGTCGGATGCCGACATAAACCTGGAAATGGCCAACTACTACATACTCGGCGCCAGCAAACTTTTACCCGGAACACAAGACCGGAGACGAATCCTTTGTAAAGCAATTCACTACCTCAACAACGAACTGAAAGCCGAAGCCTGATAGAACAGGCTTAACCATCCGTTCAAGTTGTTACCATTATTTTTAACATGAGAATCATTGCAATCAGTGGCAAGGCCGGTGCCGGAAAAAATACCGTAGCCAAAATGCTCCATGACATTGACCCCAACTATACAATCATCTCCTTCGGCGACAAGCTGAAGGAGATTTGCTCCAGCCTGACCAGTATCCCGGTGCACCACTGGGAACAACGTAAATTCAAAGAACAACACCAGGACAGACTGGGATGCTCCGGCCGCGAATACATGGTTCGGATAGGACAGGCGTTGCGCAATGCCGACCCGGACATCCTC